>Ga0187893_10003437_pt1 | contig 32145 bp, 20 predicted proteins | sample MA1701074metaG_FD_139574 | JGI IMG/M metagenome (GOLD analysis project Ga0187893, IMG submission 139574) | White microbial mat communities from a basaltic lava cave in the Kipuka Kanohina Cave System on the Island of Hawaii, USA - MA170107-4 metaG ...
CCATGAACTGCTGATACTGCCGGAGGCTTTGCTTCCAGAGTCTTTCGTTCCATTCCATGCCTCTGGAGTGTACGCAGGTCCTGAATCGATGTCAATAACTACTTAACATAGTAATACTAGCTGTCTGGAGATACGACCACCCGAGCCAGCCTCGCGCTACAACCCTGTCCCTGATGCCTAGTAGATGTCCCCCGTTCTTCCCAAGTTGAAGGTTCCCACTGAGCTTTGATTGCGTTCGTCAAAGTAGATCGCATCGCCTTGCAGGCGACCGCCTGAAAGGACGCCGAACAGCCGGTAGGACAGCAGGCTGCGGTTTGCGTCTCCGTCAAAAATGTTTTGAATATGGAGAACATAGCTGTTGTCGATAATATCCCCCGCCACCAGGAAGTCCTTGCTCGTGGTCGGGAAGGTTCCGCTCAGAATTTCCAGCCTTCCATACAGCATGTCACGCTCTTGGAACAGATCAATCCGCGCCTGAGCATTGATGAGACTTCCGCCAGAAAGTGTTCCTTCCCATCGTCCTGCAATCGACGTGGTTTTAGAATCGGGCAAGGCAAATGCGGGAAAGAATCCTGATGTGCCGTTGGTACTTCGGATGAACGAATTCGCCACGAGTCGGGGCACGTTGGTGTCGCTGGTGTCTGCATCGGTCACTTCAATCACGATCTGGCCAAAGGTACCCGAAGCGTTACTGCGGATGTCGTTGTCAATGTACATCCCGTCAGCTCGCAAGAACGCGGTCTTCGTTTGGAGGAGAACGCCCACATTATTATATATTTTCACAACGAGATTCCCGGCTCCCGGACCGACATTAGCGACCGCCAACGACGACTGAAATGTGGCGCCCTTCGCCGAAGATTGGATCATCAAACGGGTGCCAGTGCTTTCCACAAAGGCTAGGGGTTTATTAATCTGATCGGCGACAGCCAACTCGATGGCAGGGTCGTTGTTGTCATTTCGAACCACTGACGCCCAGGCGGTCAACGGTTCGTCGGAAAAAATAAGCAACCAACCCGCCGTGATCGTACTTCCCAGCCGAGAAATGATGTTATCGAGCTGCAGTAAATGGTTCGATCCGACCGTAAATTCTCCGCTCCCTGCCAGAGCGCCTTGAGGGTCAAACAAGCCGATAGCCACACTAGTGGGGGGACTCGCGCCCTTAGTCAATGAGTTTTGACTGAAATTGTTCAGTCCAATATTAGTGCGCGTATTTGCGTCGGCGGCCACGTAAGGAATAATGTTGACGTAGGAGGCACCGTCGGCGCTCATCTGCGCGTCGCCCTCAGACCGCGTTCGAGCCTGCTCTAGAATCCGGCGACGAAGCGTCGAGAAATGGTCTTCCAAGCTACGCTGTTGCAACGCGCGATGGAATCCCCGAATCATGAGATCCTGTCTCTGGCCAGCTTCAGCCAGTCCGGCTCGACTCGAACTCGACAAAAATGCAAAGGCCGCTAAGATGGTGGCTACTGCCGATTGACGCATGGGGTCTCCTCTCTGGTGTTTCCCATATGGATGCAAACTGAGCCGAATTCGATCCTAGCAAGGGCTAAAATAAACCAAAAAAAATCCACTCTAAGGAGTGGATCGTTAGTCGCCCAAGCGACAGATGAAGGCCAAGCGGATTCATTGGTTCTCGATTTCAGAACCGATCTACCCGCACATTTGCCTCAGGCAGCGTTCGGTCGGGACAATCCTTCTTGAGCTGGAACGCCTTTGATGCTCGGATCGAGCGCGGAGCTACATCCTCCGTGTGAGCGTGGCAAATTCGGCCTCATCGATCTTGATTGAGCCAGCCTTGGTCATTGTCTCCCGGACAGAATCCAGGTACGCCTGAAACATCCTGTCTTTCTTGGGCGTCAGCAAAGACTGTCGGAGGCTGTCCTTGGTTTGCGCATATTCTTCCGGGTTGACGGACTTCTTTTCCTTGAGCTGGGCAACGACATGCCGCTGTCCAACCTCTATAGGCTGGCTAACGTTACCGACCTCCGAGGAAAAGGCGAAGGCATCGAAAGGTGAACTCGATCCCAAGTCCTGCAGGGTTCCGTTCCGAGTGAACTCTTCGGTCGTTTTGACCTCAACCGAATAGCTCTTTGCGAGTTTTTCAAGTCCGCCGGCCACCTTTGCCCGGTTCGCAAATTCCTGGGCTTTGGCCTTGGCAAGCTCCGCTGCCTTTGAGGCCTTAAGGGCATCCTCCACCTTAGCCCGCACCTCTTCCAGACCAGGAACATAGGGCGCCTTGATCTCGAGAAGCTGGGGAAGAGCGAATCCATTCGGAACTCGGGTTGGTGCACCCACATCATTCACCTTCAGCCCGAAAACCTTCGATGAGAATTCCTGGGAATTCCCAATCACTGGGATCGATCCTCCCTGCTGAAACAGCGGCGTTTCCCGGATGCCTATCTTCAACTCTAATGCAATCTGCTCGAAAGACTTCTTGTTCCGAGCCAAGGTAAAGGCCTTGTCCGCAAGTTCCTGGGCCTTCTGCTCCGCTTTGCGCTGGAGCAGTGAAGGGCGAATCAGACTCTCCACCTCTTCAAACGTCTGGGTGTGGGCAGGCTGCTTCTCGACGACCTTAATAATGTGATAACCGAACTGGGTCTTAACAAGGTCGCTAATGGCGCCGACACCCAGAGTGAATGCAGCCTGCTCAAATTCGGGTACCATCGCACCGCGACCAAAAGCTCCTAGATCGCCACCGTTCGCCGCCGATACTGGGTCTTCAGAGTTCTTCTTAGCCAACTCCGAAAAGTCCGCTCCCTGCCTGATCCGAAGGAGCAAGTCCGTGGCCTTGGCCTTAACCTTCTCGATTTCTTCCGCGGATTTGCCTTCAGTTTTCAGCAGTATGTGGGAGGCGCGCACCTTCTCGGGCAACTGATAGCTGGCGATATTCTGCTGGTAATAAGTCTTCAGTTCCGATTCCGGAATCTGAATCCCGGGGCGTATCGCAGCCGTGTCCGCAAACAGGTATTTGGCCCTGCGCTGTTCAGGAACACGGTAAGATTCCTTGTTCTGATCATAGTGAGCCTTAACGTCTGTTTCCTGGAGCACGACCGAGGCGGTGAACATGGACGGCTCAAATGAAACATAACTGATCTTGCTCTTTTCGTTTCTGTCCCGAAATTCTTCCTGCAACTCCTTCTCGCTCACCGTCACCGAATCCGTCAGCAGGTTTCGCAGTTTTTCCTGGATAATTTCCTCACGAACCCCGTCTTCGAACTGCTGAACCGTCATCCCGTTCTGTTCCAAGACAGCTTTGTAGCGATTAAGCGCAAAGTTTCCATTGTCTTGGAAGTATGGCAGCGCAAAAATCTTCTGCTGGAGTTCGTTGGCGGTCGCATCTATTCCCAGGCGTTTGGCCTCGCTCAACATTACCTCTCTCGAGACCAGTTGGTTCAAGATCTGCCTGTCTATTTGCAGCGTTTTCAAAAACTGGCGGTCGTAGGGAAACTGTCCGTTGCGCAGAAAGCGTTGATAGGAACCGATAAACTCGGAACTCGAGATCTCGGCATTTCCGACGGTGGCCAATACCGAAGCTCCGAGCCCGTCTCCCCAGGCACCCCCGGGCATCCCTGGAATCAAATAAGCCACAAGCCCGAATATCAATGGCAAAAGCAAGATACCGAGAAATTTTTTCTTCTCCCGGCGCATAAGATCTAAAATCATGGCGTTTCTTCAATCTCCTTCTTTCAAAAATGGCGGTCTTGGGCCTGCGAAAACCTTGGTCTCCAGCCTCAAATGACCTCAGTGTAGTAGATGAAATCTCTCTTAGGCAATCGAAATACTCCTCTACTGACAATTCCTGTATAGCTCGCGGACTTTTTTACCGAGAATACTTACGATTGAGTGTTTTACATCGGTGTGCTAGATTCACCGTCTGCAAGTGTTAGTATATTCAACGAATTATCGGCCTGTGCGATGGACTCCAGGGTAAGCAAGAGCAAGAAACTAGAAATTTACTGGTATACGATTTCTTACAAGCAGATCCTGCTTTGGGGAGGCACCATCGCCTTGGTTGGTGGTCTTGGAGGATTTGCTTTCTTCAAAGATTATATCGTTCGTAAGTACAATCAGTTTCTGGAGGCAGACAGTGCCTCCAGATCGGTCAGCACGAAGAAGAACGGGTCTTTCTCCAAGCTTATCGGAACGGTTAAAGTAAAAAAATACAATGCTGTGCAATGGCTCAGCGCTGATTCACAAACCGTGCTGGAGGAAGGCGATTACATTCAGACATCCTCCGACTCGTTTGCAAGTATTGTTTTTCCCGACGGCACGCAATATCGCATGAAACCCGATTCGTTGATTGTCGTCCAAGAAAACTCAGAAGACCCCAAAACACTCGCCAAAAAAGTCTCAGTTCGGGTCACGTCGGGTTCGATCAACTTATCGACAGTGAAGAAAGATGTGGAGTCATCCACGACCTCAGTTTCCGCCGCTTCGGCCACGGCCTTTCTCGACTCGGACACCCGGATGGACGTTGAGTCTAACCCTGGGAAAAAATCCGCAAAATTTACGATGACCGCAGGGACAGCGCGTGTTGTAAGTGGCACGGTATCGTCAGCTATCGGAGCCTATGATCAGGTCACTGCAGAGAACGGGAAACTGGCTATGGAGAAGCTGATGCGGCCGCCAGAACTGCTGGCGCCAAACAGCATCAAGCCTGTCGTAGCTAGGGAAGGTAGTGCAACCAGGATTCAGTTCACTTGGTTGCCCGTTCCCCAAGCTGTAGGCTACAAGATCAAGATTTCCAATTCGTCGCTGTTTTCGAAGAACATCCGAGAGGAAACCATCAGGCAAGAAACTCGATTCGTCACGTCAGGGCTTGGAGAAGGCACGTACTACTGGACCGTGACGGCGATTGGTCCGGGTAGCAAAGTGAGCGGCGAAAGCGACCCCAACAAGTTCACTTTGATCAATAAGTCCTTTCGAGAGAAAGAGACCGACGTCTTCCTGGATGTAAAGATCATTCGCATGTCGAACATATTCGAGATTATCGGACGCACTGACCCCAGCGCATCCGTCGTCATCAATGAAGAACCTGTGCCGCTGATTTCAGCCGACGGGTCCTTCAAGCACTTCACCTCCCCTCTCCCGCACAAGGGAAAGAACCTCATTACCATCACTGCGCAAGATCGAAGCGGCAACGCCAAGACTCTGACGAAAGAAGTCTACGTTGACTAAAGCCAGATTCTATCAACGCCAAGGAGCTCGTTTCTGAATGAACTTCCGATCCTTATTCCACCTGTTCTCCAGCGACCTTGCAATTGATTTGGGCACGGCAAACTCCCTGGTATTCGCAAAGGGGAAAGGCATCGTCGTCAATGAGCCATCGATTGTGGCTATCAACAAGGTAACTGGGGAGGTGGAAGCAGTTGGCAAGGAAGCGAAGGACATGCTCGGGCGAACACCAGGAAATATCGTGGCCATCCGCCCACTGAAAGACGGTGTGATCGCAGACTTTAAAGTCACCGAGAAAATGCTGAATTACTTCATTCAAAAAGCGCATGGACGCAAGCTTCTGGTTCATCCTCGGATCATCATCGGCGTCCCTTCAGAGATCACCCAAGTGGAAAAGCGCGCGGTGATCGATTCGGCGTTTCGAGCCAAGGCCAGCGAAGTCTATCTTGTCGAACAGGCGATGGTTGCAGCCATTGGCGCCGGCTTACCGATCACGGAGCCTTCCGGGAATATGGTGGTCGATATTGGCGGCGGAACGACTGACATAGCCGTTATCTCGCTCTCGGGGATTGTCTACAGCCGATCAGTCCGTTTGGCCGGGAATGAAATGGATGATGCAATCACCCAGTTCATCAAACGAAAGTACAACCTGCTGATCGGCGAACGTACCGCAGAACAGATCAAGATCGAGATTGGGTCGGCGTATCCATTGGACGAGCCACTGACGATGGAGATTAAGGGACGGAATCTGATTGAAGGTATCCCGAAGACTCTGGTGATTACCGACGAAGAGATTCGCGAAGCGCTGTCGGAATGTGTCGGCACGATCGTCAACGCGGTGAGAGTTGCGTTGGAGCGCACACCCCCGGAACTCTCCGCCGACATCGTTGACAAGGGGATTGTGATCACGGGCGGCGGTTCCATGCTCCGAAATCTGGACAAGCGAATTCGCGAGGAGACGAGCCTCCCGGTAACCCTGGCGGATGATCCGCTGTCTTCAGTGGTGTTGGGAACCGGCAGGATGCTCAGCGACTTCGGTCTCTTGAAAAAGATCTCCATCGACTCGTTCTAGTACTGGCACAGGATCTCCTTCGGAAAAGGCGCTTCAGAACACGTTGGCGGTGGTCGCGGTGCGGGGGGTTCGGGTCGATGCGATTCTCCTTGGCGCTAGTGACGCCTTTCTCCTGAGGGGTCAGCACGCTTTAGCAGGATGTCATGAAGCAGTTTTTCAAAACCCGGGCCGAATGGATTCTTCTCATTGTTGCCCTCATCGGACATCTTGTGCTGTTATCGACACGGTTAAACAAGGCAGAAGAAACCCCCTTGCTGCGTTCGTGGGCAATGGACGTGGCTTACCCCTTCCTCAAGCACTCAGTTGGCAACGTCACCTCGGTCTCTAACCTTTGGCGTGACTATGTTGATCTGCGACACACGCGTGAAGAGAACGGCATACTAAAGGACCAAATCGAGCGATATCGCCGCACTATTGCGGGCTACGAAGAGAAACTCAAGGAAATTGGCCGGCTTGACGTACTGTCCGAACTGGAAACCACCTTGGCGATGCCGTCTGTGAAAGCCCGAGTCATTGGCGGCGACCCGACACAATGGTACCACTCGCGAATACTGGACAAAGGTGCGGAAGATGGACTGGCGCGCGACTGTCCGGCTATCAGCGCTGATGGCGTAGTGGGACGCATTGTCGAGGTGTCCCGGAACAGTGCCGTACTTCAACTGATTACCGATGTTGATTCCGGCGTTGGCGTTCTCCTGGAAAACAGCCGGGCCCAGGGAGTCCTAAAGGGCGAGGGGCGCCATGAAGCCTTTGTTGAATATGTGGGTTCCAACGAAAAAGTCGTGGTCGGAGAAAAGGTGCTCACATCGGGGCTGGACCAAATATACCCTAAGGGTTTGCTGGTCGGATACGTCATTGCCACCAAACCTGCCAAGCAGGTGTTTCAGAGAGTCGACGTGGCGATTTCAGCCGATGTTTTGAAGCTTGAGGAGGTGTTGGTGCTAAAGAAGGAGTCGTCAAGCTGAATGGGAAACTTTCTGCGTTCCACTGCTGTTCTGATTATAATTGTTTCGACTGTGGTGTTGCAGGTCTTGCTCACGCGGTACTTCCCCCGCCTTCTCTTGGACCTGCCTTTGGTCGCTGTGTTGTACCTTACAATGGCAAAGGAGAGTCTGCTATGGACCATCTTGTCGGGAACTGTGGTGGGCTTTCTGCAAGACAGTTTGTCGCCGGGACCTCTCGGATTGAATGGCTTCACGAAAATTGCAATCGGCTCCCTGGCGTACATGACGAATACCGTCATAGCTGTCGACCGCGTTGCCACCCGCTGGGGATTGCTCTTTGTTTCATCCCTGCTGGCCGCACTGCTTTTTCTACTTTTGCGAGTGATGTTTTTGAACCGGAATGAGACTCTCGATGGGGAGCGTATCTTGCTTAGTGGGTTGATTAACGCCTGCGCCGGCCTGCCGCTATTCTACATCTTCGACAAGATCAGTCAGCCGGCTAATGAGTAACCATGGCTTTAAAGGACTTCTACGAAGATAAGAGGTACGTTCAGTCCCGAATCGCAATCATTCGTGTGGCAGCGATTCTCGTGTTTCTGTTTCTGCTGGCAGGATTGTGGAATCTGCAAGTTCTCCAAGGCGGCTACTACAAGGAACTTGCCGAAAAGAACCAGATTCGATCAATCACTTTGGTCGCGCCCCGCGGAAAGATTCTCGATCGGAACGGTCAAATCATTGTCGATAACCGGCCTTCCTTCACACTCTCGTTGATGCGTGAGCATCTCGCGTCGCTTGAGAGCTCAACCGCTTTGCTGGCTTCCGGCTTGAATCTGGAAGAGGACTTTCTTAAGTCGCAGGTCGAGAAGCACCGGCGCCAACCCAGCTATCTGCCTATTGTCATCAAAGAGGACTTGACGCCTGCCGATCTGGCGTTCATCGAATCCCATCGGCTTGAATTTCCTGGCCTGGACGTGATCCGCCAGCCGCGGCGGTTTTACCGGGAAGGCCAGCTGGCCGCACATCTCTTGGGATACTTGGGTGAAGTTTCAGAAAAGCAACTTGAGACCGAAGAGTTCCGCTATTGCAAACCGGGAGATTTCGTCGGCAAGGCCGGGGTTGAACGGGTTTACAACCGCACCTTGACGGGGGTGGATGGTCAGAAGCGAGTCATCGTGGACAGCCGGGGACGCGAAGTCGCCGTATTGGACACCGTAGAGCCGACCCCTGGAAACGACTTGCGCCTCACGATTGATCTCGATATTCAGCGGGCCGCTGAAAACGGCTTCGGAGAGAAGGGCGGCGCTGCGGTGTCCCTCGACCCACGCTCAGGCGAGATCCTCAGCCTCGTCAGTCGCCCAGCGTTCGATCCCAACAGCTTTTCATCCCGCATCAGCAAGAAAGAATGGGTTGACCTGATCAACGATCCGCGCAAACCAATGCAGAATCGGGCCATTCAGAGCCGGTTCCCTCCCGGCTCCGTATTCAAGATCATCATGACGATTGCTGGCCTTCAAGAAGGCATCCTGAAACCTGGTTACGCAGATTACTGTTCTGGTTCGACCGTCCTCTACGGACGTTCATTTGCATGCCACAAAAAAGGTGGCCACGGGACGGTGGACCTGCACAAGGCGATCGTCAATTCTTGCAATGTCTTCTTCTACCGCCTTGGGCAAAAGATGGGAATCGAAAAGATTGCTTACTGGGCACACAACATGGGGCTGGGACAGAAGACCGGAGTAGATTTGCTCGGGGAGGATACCGGAATAATGCCGTCGCCCGAATGGAAGAAACGCGTTCTGAAAGCGGACTGGTACGCCGGCGAAACTATTTCCGTTGCGATCGGACAGGGCTATGTTTCTCTTACTTTGATCCAGACGGCCAGGGCCTTCGGCGGCTTCGGCACGGGCGGGATCTTCAAGACCCCGCACGTCGTGTCAGTCGAAGAATTAAAGCGGTGGGGACTCACACCGGATTTCTCCACCGAAAAGCAGTTCACACTCGATGAACAAACCTTCCAGATCGTCAGCCGGGGCCTGTGGGGTGTGGTGAACGAGTGGGGCACGGGACGAAGGGCTGCCGTCCCTGGCTTCGATGTTGGCGGGAAGACAGGTACCGCCCAAGTCGTTGGTAGAGAGGCTCAGAAAGCTGCTGTGGGTGATAAGAAGGCAGAATACGAAGACAATGCCTGGTTCGTCGGTTATGCTCCGATCCATTCTGCTCAGATAGCGGCAGCCGTGTTTGTAGAACATGGAGGGCACGGAGGAGAATCGGCCGCGCCTATTATCCACGATATGTTTCAGGTTTATTACGACAAGAACAACAAGCCGGGAGGCCCTCCAATGCAGATCAGCATGAAGTAGCCGCTAATCCTCTCGGTTTACCTGGAGTTGTTATACCTCGCTGTTGGAATTAGAGAAAATGTTTGGCAAGACTGCGCTTTACGCAAAGGATTTTGACTGGTTTATCGTCCTTCTGGCCCTCGCCATCGCCCTGATCGGTGTGGTAGAGATTCACAGCGCCACTCAGTACGACCGGGCAGAAAACTTCTACCTCAAGCAGATCTATCGTATTCTCATCGGCTTGTTTCTGATGGTCGTGGTAATGAGCATCGACTACCACGCGCTGGCAGAGAATGTGCCTTACCTTTATGCAGCTTCAGTAGTAGCTTTGGTCGCGGTGCTTCTATTTGGAAGAAGCGTTTCGGGCAGTAAGAGCTGGATCTCGGTTGGGTTTTTCGAACTGCAGCCCTCCGAATTAGTCAAAGTGGTTGTCGTGATTGCACTCGCTCGTTTCCTTTGCGAGATTCGTTCAGAGCACCTAGCCACCGCCGACATCCTCAAAGCTTCTGCGATTGCTGGACTGCCCATTCTTCTCGTCATGCTTCAGCCTGATCTCGGCTCGGCCATGACCTTTGTTCCAATCCTGATAGTAGGACTTTTCCTGGGGGGTTTACGCCCAACATGGATCGTCGGAGCTGGAATTTTGGCTGTATTGGCCGCTGGAGCAGGATGGTATAATCTGAAGGCTTATCAGAAGGAACGGATTTATACGTTCCTGGAACCGGAGAGAGATCCGCGAGGACACGGTTACCACTCGATTCAGTCCAAGATTGCAGTCGGCTCGGGCGGTTTTTGGGGTAAAGGAATCGGCGAAGGCAGCCAGACTCGTCTCGGTTTCCTGCCTGAGCGCCATACTGATTTCATTTTTTCCGTGGTTGGTGAAGAGTTAGGGTTTGCTGGTGCCGTTACGGTTTTGTTGCTTTACCTGCTTATTATTTGGCGGGCGATCCAGATCGCGCAGACAGCGCGAGACAAACTAGGAATTTACCTGACGATGGGGGCTGTGTCCGTTCTGCTGTTTCATATCCTAGAGAACGTCGGCATGGTGGTCGGAATCATGCCAATCACCGGAATTCCGTTGCCGTTGCTGAGCTACGGCGGCTCCTCAGTCATGGCTACATTCATGCTTTTGGGCTTGATTATCAATGTTCGCATGCGAAGGTACGTGAACTAGTGGCGGGGTTGAAACCATCGCCCTCGGTCACAGCGGGAATCGATTGTCAGATTACAGTCTAGTACAGCGAGGGAGCTCGTCTCTGGGCAGGGCCTCCAAGTTCCCTGGTCAGTCTTCCCTTTGTGGGTTGGTTGAGCAAACGAAACCACTTTCTAAGTTTCTGTATCAGTTTTTGTGTTTCAGCGGCTGCAATGGCAGTCGAAATTCAGTCTATTCAGTGAAATTACCCACGAGCTTTGACGGTACAGTCTGAAAGTGATCAGGCCTTTCAGGCAGCAAGAGCAGTGAACATCGTTACACACACGATCTGTTTCCAGAGAATGCTTCCACTAGATACAACCCGCTAATGGGAAAACTACTGGAGGATCACTTGCTCGACTTCCCCACCGCACAGCTCCTCGGTGTTTCACGCCGGAGGAGTATCAATGTCGAAAGAACTCATCGTCTCAGTCACACCCCAGGAAACCAAGGCCGCTATTCTTGAAAGCGACCAGGTCATCGAAATCCACATCGAGCGCGACAAAGAACATGGCGTCGTCGGTGCCATTTGCAAGGGACGCGTGATGAAGGTCTTGCCGGGGATGCAGTCTGCATTCGTCGATATTGGTCTCGAGCGAGACGCGTTTCTGTACGTCTCCGACTTCTTTGAGGACGCTGAAGAGTACGACAAACTGGTGAGCACGGCCGAGGAGCAAGTCGCAAAGTTGGGCCAGCCGCCGGCCGGCTCGGCGACTCTGTCAGCAGCCGGGCTATCTCCTCTGCCAGAGGGCTCGGTTTCGGTTTCCTCCAGCAGCAACAAGTTTCAGGATCGCCGAGGCCGATCACGACGCTCGCGCCGTTTTCGCCTCAAAGGAAAACATTACGAAGGGACGGCGCCCTCTTCCACAGCGCCGTCACCGCAGGTTCCGTCCGTCGCGCCTGCGGAAGTCGCGCTGCCTCCGAGTCCGACCGATGAAAGTGAGACCCCGCCGGCTTTGTCGCTGCTTCCAGGCGAATCTCTGGCCAAATACCAGGAACCCTCTCCTGGGCCCTCATTTGAAGCTGAAGCAGGAGTTCTCCTCACAAGCTCGGAAGACACCGACGATGATCTGGCAACTGGAGAACTGAATTCCAGCGATCTGCCTTTGTCCGCAGCCAGCATGCCGGAACTGGATGCCGACGAGGAGGAGGACGTAGCCGAGGTTCTGGCGGCAGCTGAGGTGTTATCGGAAGGATTTCTCGACACTGAACCGGCAGCCCCTACGAGTTCCGGCACGCTCGCTGCATCTGAAGAACTGGACCAGAATCTGGCTAACCTGCGGCCACAGTCGTTCTCAGAACCGGATGCACCAACTGTGCCCGGACCGGAGACCCTGGAGGCACCGCGACTAGCGGCCCCGATGACGGAAACCCCGGCTTCGGATGATTCTGCCAACGGTCCGTCAGTGGAATCACCGGCGACTTCCTCCATAAGCTCCGAACCGGCCGATTTTGCGGGTGGCGATTCCCCTTCGCCAGCTCCGATTCTTGGCGGAAACACTTCTGGCTCCGAAGTGGGCACGGCCGCACAAGGCTCGTCAAACGAGGCCGCCGTCACTGCAATGGGCTCCACAGCAGGAACCGCCAAGGCGCAGTTCCGCAACACCCCCGGGACCTCCAAATTTTTCCGGCGTGGCAATGACCGCCGCCGCAGGACCGGTGGATACGAAGCCCGGGAAGAGGGCAGCACAGAGCCGGCGGCTCCTCTGATCGCGGACCTGTTGAAGGAGGGCCAGGAAATTCTGGTGCAGATTGCCAAGGAGCCTTTGGGAACCAAAGGGGCCCGCATTACTTCCCATATCGCGTTGCCGGGGCGGTATCTGGTCTATATGCCGACGGTCGACCATATCGGTGTATCGCGAAAAATCGAGTCCGACGAAGAACGTCAGCGATTGAAGCGCATCATCCAGGAAAACCGCCGCAGCAGCTTTCCGGGTGGCTTCATCGTCCGCACCGCTGGCCAAGGCAAAGGTGAAGAAGAATTTAAAGCCGATATCAAGTTCCTGTACGCTCTCTGGGCGGAAATCAAGATGCGCGCCGACAAGAAAAAGGGCGCGGCCATTGTGCATCGAGATCTGAACCTGGTGCAGCGTATTCTGCGCGACCAACTCTCAGCCGAGTTCTCCTGCATCCGGGTGGATAACGAGCTCGAATATGCCGCCATTGTTGAGTTTATCAACCGGTTTCAGCCCTCCCTCGTCAGCCGCGTCAAGCTCTACACGAAGGAGACGCCCATTTTTGAAGAATTCGGCGTTCAAAGCGAGATCGACAAGGCGCTGCGCAACAAAGTCTGGTTGAAGTCAGGTGGGTACATTGTCATTGACCAGGCTGAGGCGCTGGTAGCGATCGATGTCAACACCGGCAAGTATGTTGGCAAATCCAACAAGCTGGAAGACACCATCGTCAAAACCAACATTGAAGCTGCTAAAGAAATCGCGCGGCAGGTAAGACTGCGCGATCTGGGCGGCATCATCGTCTGTGACTTCATTGACATGGAGGATCGCAAGAACAGGCTCAAAGTAACCCAGACTCTGGAGGAAGCGCTCCGCACCGACAAATCACCCTCCAAAATTCTCCAATTTAATGATTTCGGCCTGGTTGCCATCACGCGCAAACGCGTCAAGCAGTCACTGATGCGGGCGCTCTGCGAACCCTGTTCGCAGTGCAGTGGTTCCGGTATGGTGAAATCGGCGCAGACCGTATGCTACGAGCTCCAGGGTGAAGTAAAGAAAATGGCCAGGAGCCTGGACGGCAAAGAAATCACTGTACGCGTAAGCCCAGAGGTGGCCAAGGCTCTGAAAGGGCCCGAGCGATCTGTGGTCGAAGATATGGAGTCGCTGCTCAAACGCGACATCATCATCAAAACCGATGCTCAGCTGCATCCGGAGCGGTTTGATATCTATTAATCGGACGCAATGGCGGATCGTTCCTTCGCTGGTTGAGACACCTCTCAGAGTATTTGTCTCCCAAACCGGGCTCGTTCTCGCTTTCGCGGGAACGACCGGTCGAGCCAATTCAGCTCGGCCTGCCGGTAGCAGCTTTCGTATGATGCCTTCAAAACAAGCCCTCCCAGCCAATCCCGTTTCCGCTCTCTGGCCCAAGTCACCCGATGTTTGATTACTGCTTTGGCCGGATGGCCGGCTACAACGCCCACCGTCTGCGCAATGATCTGATCGCGGGACTGATCGTGGGCATTGTCGCATTGCCTTTGGCCCTGGCGTTTGCAATCGCCAGCGGTGTTCCACCAGAAATGGGGCTCTACACCGCAATCGTTGGCGGAGCGGCAATCTCCCTCTTCGGGGGGTCCCGTGTCCAGATCGGCGGACCCACCGGAGCCATGGTCGCAATCCTGTCGTTGATCGTGCTCCAGTATGGGTTGAACAATCTCCTTCTCGCCGGATTTGTGGCGGGCCTGATGTTGATCGTGATGGGACTTTTTCGCCTGGGAGCCTTGATCCGCTTCATTCCTTATCCCGTCACCACCGGGTTTACAGCCGGCATCGCCGTCATCATTTTTGCAGGACAGTTGAACCAGTTTCTTGGACTGGTAGGAATCCCTCGGCACGAGCAATTTCACCTGAATCTGCTGGAGACGTTTCGCAATCTGACGCGACTCGATCTTCAGGCGGTCGCTACCGGGGTAACAGCGCTGGCATGCATTCTGCTCACGCCGAGATTCACCCGCAAGATTCCTGGTCCGCTCGTCGGGATGCTGGCCGCAACCGCTTTGGCCAGCCTTCTTCAGTGGCCAATCGAAACCATCGGAAGCCGATTTGGCAGCATCCCCCGCACCGTGCCGTGGCCGTCGTTTCCAACGTTAACTTTCTCTTCGCTTCTCAATGTCTTACAACCCGCCTTCACGATCGCTGTCCTGGGCGCTATAGAGAGTCTGTTGTCATGCGTCGTGGCCGATCCCATGAGCGGCGAGCGCCATGATTCAAACAGAGAGCTCATCGGTCAAGGCATCGCAAACTGCCTGGTGCCGCTCTTTGGCGGTATCCCTGCAACGGGCGCCATTGCGAGAACCACCACCAACATCCGCAACGGCGGCAGCAGCCCCGTGGCTGGCCTAGCCCACGCAGTGACGCTTCTCCTCACCATGCTCCTTTTCGCGCCCTGGGCCAGGCAAATCCCACTGGCCAGCCTTGCACCTATTCTCATGGTGGGGGCGTGGCACATGTCGGAGGCACATCAGATCCGGCATATCTTCAAGGGAACGCGCAGCGATGTCGCAGTCCTCAGCATTACCTTCTTCCTCACAGTGTTTGCAGATTTGACGGTAGCGGTGCAGTTTGGATTGCTGATGGCCGCTGTTTTGTTTATCAAGCGTATGAGCGACGTGCATCGTGTGGAAAAGGTGTTACCAGACGTCACTGACCCAAAAAGCAAGGTACGCGCCGTCAAGAATCAGCCAAAGGACTGTCCTCAGGCCACAATCCTGTCGGTCGAGGGCGCACTGTTTTTTGGCGCGGCGCGGCATTTCGAAAGAGAAGTCACCGAGCATATTCGAGGCATCCACACGTTGATCCTCCGTATGGGGCGCGTGCCGGTCATCGATGCCACCGGCGAAAAGGCTTTGAGCGGCATCCTCGAAGAGTGCGAGAGAAAAGATGTGCTCCTCCTGATCAGCGGCCTGCAGCCTCAGCCGCGCGAAATGCTGCAGTCCACAGGCCTGCTGGCTCGTCTCCAGGCAGACCATGTTTTCACCCGCACGGGCCCCGCCTTGAATCTGGCCATCGCGCGAATGGATGCCAAGACCTGCAGCTATTGCCCCCACTTTGTATTTCAGGAATGCGAAGACTTGAAGTATCGCGGTGTGCAGGAATTCGGCCAGCAGCGCCAGGAAGCCAAGAAGTAATTCTCCAAGCCTGCTGCTACCAGCCGTGGTCCCGAACTTCGGCGAGAATCCAGAAGGGGTGGGTCACAGCGGCAGCCGGAGCCAGGCCAGGCATCCGCTCCCATCGACGCGATTTTCCAGGGTAAGGCTGCCTCCGTGGTTTTCGGCGATCTGGCGGCTCAGAGGAAGACCAATGCCCGATCCTCCAGCCTTGGTAGAGAAGAACGGGACAAACAGGTTGCTGGTGTTTGGCAAGCCCGGTCCGTCATCCTCGACCCAGACCTCCAGATAGGCAGAGGATCTGATCCAGCCTACCCTGACTCCGCCTCCGGTTTCCAGAGCGGCGTCGACGGCGTTGTGAAGAAGGTTGATTAGAAGTTGTTCCAACTGGTCGCTGTCGGCTTGAATCACCAACTCCGGACCCGGCAACAAAACAATCGCAATGCGATTCTCAAGCTTGACGACCCGCTGAAGCCACTCGGTGACGACCACCGGGCTCAAGGAAGGTTGGGGCAGCCGTGCCAACCTGGCATAGTCACCCATGAATCTGCCAAGTGCCTCCGATCGCGACGCAATCACGGCAAGGCCGCGCACCATGTCGTCCTGCCAGTCGGCGGGCCGCGGATTGCGCGCCAAGAGGCTCTCGAGCGTGGCCGCCATCGACTTGATTGGTGCGAGTGAATTATTGAGCTCGTGACCCAGCACCCGCAGCAGGCGCTGCCAGGCTTGGCGCTCTTCGTCGCGGAGTGCGCGACTCAAGTCTGAAAGGACCACCATCTGGTGGGGCACTCCTCCCTCGCGAAAACTGCTGCGACGAACTCCCCAACGCCCGCTGCTTCCCGGAAAACTTCGTTGAATTGAAGGCAACGGCTCCCCATCGAGACAATCGGCCAACCCCAACTCCTCGGCGCTCTTGCCCAACAACTGCCCGGCCGACTGGTCCAGTAACCGTTCTCCCGCTCGATTGGTCAGGCGCAGGCGCCGGTTGTCATCAAACGCGAACACCGCAACATCAATCTCCGCCATCACTTTGCGAAGCAAGGTGGTCGCTTCCAGCACCCCCAGCCTCTGCTGACGCAGAGTTTCACCGAGCGCATTCACTTCACGCATCACCTCGCTCAGGGCATCGCCCGCTCGCGAGCGGCGCGCCCGAATCGAGTAGTCGCCCTCACCCAGGGCGGCGAGCAGATTCGAGAGCGTCTGCAGTGGAAATATCACCCGGCTGCGCACGGCGAGCGCCAGCCCTATCCAGACGGCACCAATCAGAACAAGCAGGGTCCACTGCAACCGGGAGCTGTAATCACCCGTCCATAGCAACACCACAGACACCACGGCGCCTGGCAGTCCTGCCAGAATCACCATTAGCAACACACCATTCTCGTGACTTCGGCTGGTTTTCGACCGTGGCTTTGGAGGAGTGGGCGAGTGGAGCATGCAATGACAGTCTGAACTCGAAACTCGGCGACGTGGGGTCGCAAGGAGGCAAACTAGAGCTTGAACTTCTCAAGACGGCGATAGAGAGCACTGCGGCTCAGCCCTAGTGCTTCGGCGGCGCGGCTGACGTTCCCTTCAAAGCGCGCCAGCGCCTTCTGCACCAGGAGTCCCTCCACTTCTTCCAGCGTCATCTCTTCCACGCGGCCAGGCGTCACCCGGACATGGCTTAATCCCAGGTCGTCAGCCTGTACGACGCTGCCTCGTGCCATAAGGACCGCCCGTTCCGCAACATGGTCGAGTTCCCGCACATTCCCGGGCCAATGATAGCTCAGCAGGGCTTGGCGGGCGGCCTCATCGAAGCCAGAGAGCACTTTGCGGTAGCGCTCTGCATGCATTTGCAGGAAGTGTGCGGCCAGCAGCAGGATGTCTTCCCGGCGCTCGCGCAGAGCCGGCAAGCGAATTTCGATGGTATTCAAACGGAAGAGGAGGTCCTGGCGAAACCGGCCAGAGGCAACCTCAGTGTGCAGGTCTGCATTACTGGCGGAGAGAATCCGTACACTCACCCGGCGTGTTCTCGACGATCCGACCCGTTCGAACTCCCCTGTCTCGACGACGCGTAACAAGCGCGCTTGCATCTGGAGCGAAATATTCGCGATTTCGTCAAGAAATAGCGTTCCTCCGTCCGCGAGCTCGAAACGCCCTACCCGGTCCGATTTGGCGTCCGTGAAGGCTCCCTTGACGTGGCCGAACAGTTCACTTTCAAACACCCCTTCGGGCAGTCCGCCGGCATTGACGATCACCAGCGGCCTGGATGCCCGTCCAGAGACGGCATGGAGCGCCCGCGCCACCACCCCTTTACCGGTGCCATTCTCTCCTGTGATAAACACATTGGCATCTGAAGGGCCAACACGACTGATGAGCTCCAGCACCGGTTGCATCGCTCGTGACTCGCCGATCATTGTCGGGCGGCCTTCGTCACGCAGCAACCGGTTCTCCGCCTCCAGTTGCTGTCCACGTCGCAAGGCACGTCCAAGCTCGATCTGGGTGTTGAGGATGGTAAGGAGCCGGGTATTATCCCAAGGCTTTTGGACAAAGTCGCGCGCGCCTCGGCGAATGGCTTCCACAGCCAGGTCGACGGTGCTCCAGGCCGTCATCACGATGATGGGAAGCGTTGTGTCGAGGGCATGAACCTGGCCCAGCAAATCCAGCCCCTCCTGCCCTGAAGTGGTGTCACGAGCATAGTTCAGGTCCATCAGGACCGCGTCAAAGTCCCTGGATCGCATCAGCTCCAGGACGGCCGCGGGACTACTGGCGGATGCGCTGTCGAAGCCCTGGCCCTTGAGCAACAGGCGCAGCGCTTCCAACACGTCGGCCTGGTCATCGGCAATCAGGATGCGGGGTGCGGCTAATTGCATGTCTAGTCAGCGGTCGTCTAAGTAGAGCAGGGCACGGGGCTTCGATGATCACGGCCTGTTGGGGTAGCGAGCTTAGGGATTTCAACTCGCCTCACGCGATCAGGAGATGCCGCGCCACGACAGCGGGCGCGGCGCGGAGTAGTTCAAAACGACCGACAATCCTCACGCGTGCGCTCTGTATCGAATATGCCGGTTCAGGACGCAAGGCACTTAGGTGGATGTTCCCCCGGCCGCTGGATCCCACCCTTCCACCGATGGCGGAGGCCCCCGTCCGCCTCCAGGCCAGGCAAACTGTTACTCCTTTACCATCCACCCGTCCGAGAGCTGGATCGTGCGGCTGCCGAAGGAAGCGTTGCGTTCTGAATGGGTCACCTGAATAATGGTCGTTCCTTCCCGATTCAGTCTCGCAAAAAGTTGCATGATCTCGTCTCCCTGGCTCGAATGCAAGTTGCCGGTTGGCTCGTCGGCAAGGATGAGTTTAGGAGAGGCCACGATGGCGCGAGCTACTGCAACCAACTGCTGCTGCCCGCCCGAGAGCTGGTTCGGATACAGATCCTTTTTACCGACAATCTGAAAACGATCCAGCAGATCGCAGACGATGCTCTGACGCTCTGCTCTGGGGATATCCCGATACGAAAGCGGAACCTCAAGATTCTCATAGACGGTGATGTCGTCCAGCAAATGGTAGCTCTGGAATACAAAACCGATGGTCTTCTTGCTCAGTGCCAGGCGCTCCTTCCCTTTCAGTTTGTGAACCGGATGGTCGGAGAGATGATACTCGCCAGTCCAGCCAGCATCATGCATTCCCAGAACGTGGAGCAATGTCGACTTGCCGGCGCCCGAAGGCCCCATGATCGAGAGAAACTCGCCCTCTTCCACGTCAAGATCAATACGGCGTAAGACCCAAGTCTTTGTCGCGCCATGTTCGTAATACTTTTCAACGTTTCTCAGTCGAATCATCCTGGCCACCCATCGTCGGCTATTCGATCAATCATCTTGCTACCAGCATCGCAAAGGATCATCCTCGCACTCGTCATCCTCGCGATCGCAAAACCGAGGACGAGAAAGCGAAGAGGAGCGAGGGCTGGGGTTCACCCGGTGATGCAATGCGCAGAAAAGTCTCTCGTGGCCAAGGGACAGCAAGGCTTGCCGAAGACAGACTGTTCTACCCAAGCTAACCGATGCCGAATTAAGGCGCGGGCGAAGGGTCCCACTGGAAGACAGATATTCTTGACTTTCAATTTGCCTGCTTCGTCCCGGCATGCACCGATTCCGCATACACCAACTCGCCCGTCAAACCATCGTAATATTGGATCACCACGTGAGGCTTTGGATAGGCTACCCAGCGGGGTTTTTCGGGTGAAGCCGGATTGTTGAACACGTTGTTCACCTGTGCCACAGCGTAGAAGGGCTGCTTCCGCAACGAGGCCGGCATGTCGTCGCGAATGTAGCTCGACCAGCGAATATCCACCTGTCGTCCCCGCGAGTCGAACTCTCCATTGGGAGGGCGTCCGCCTTCGCTGCGCGCCGGATGGTTCTGCGAGCCCAGCGGACCTGAAGCAAACTCCCAGACGCGGTCGGTGATCTTTGCGGCCCAACTGTTGTGCAGATCGCCGGTCATGATCAACACGGGCTTCCCCAGCGAATCCCAGAAACGAATCATCTGTTCGCGTTCTTCGAGGAATGCTGTCCAGGCGTCGTCTTTGTTGTCGGGAGCACTACCGTCCGGAGCGCCCAGATGCGGCACAGTCACGTTGACCGACGAAGCAAGAAAAAAGAAGTCCGCATCGCTCGCTTTCATGGCGATCATCAGCCACTCGCGCTGGCGGCGTCCCAGGAGCGAGGTGCCCGCCTTGTTCGGGTTCTTCGTATCCTGCAGATCACGCACGGAACGGGTGTCCAGCAGAAAGAATTCAACGTTGCCGACGCGAAACGTCGAAAAGGACAGTCTTCCCAGGGAGTATGCCGAAAGGCTACTGTGCGCTGGCGCCGGGCGAAGACGCAGCCGGTTTTTGTCCAGAACCTCCACTACTTCGTAGACGCCCGCGTTCGGATCGCCCTCACCCACAGCAAACCGGCCGGAATCCACTCCCGCGTACTGGCCACCCCAATGCACGTGCAAGTTTGAAACTTGCTTGAGATCCGCCTTGGTGAAGTCGGCAGTGGAATCGACCAGCACATCCGATCCAGCAGTGAGCTTTGCCTGGCCGAAAATCACGGGTTGAGGAAACGGCACCGGTTGCGATCCGGCCAAATAATCGAACCAGGCCTGAATACCGATGTCTCGGAAAACAGTTCGCCTGTCGCGGCGTCCAACCGTGGCGGTGCCGAAGATATCGTTCAGGATTTCGTGATCGTCAGGCGTGTAGTAGGAAGGAATCACCCGATGCCATTCCGCCAGGTTCGCGCCCCGCTCCAGGAAGTATTTATAGTTTTCCCAGACCCCAGCAAGTGAAGGCGCCAGTTCCAGGATCTTCGGTAAACGAGCATTCGTGAAACCCGTTTGCTCCCGCCAGTCTTCCACTGAGAACTCCCGCTTGTCCTCATACAACCAGTCGCCATTCATGATGGAGAAGTGAACCGATCCCGGCAGCTGCTTGAGCATGGTGCCATAGGCCGGCAGACCCGGTCCGGTGCCACCATTCGGCCTCTGGTCGGCACAGGATCCGAACTGAAACCGAAAATTAAAAAGCCCACGGGGATTTGTGGATGGGTCACGATAGGCCGCAGCACTCGGCAACGTGACAAACGAACCGGCGGGACCGTTATCACGGCCCGTCACAGGCCGGTAGTAGTAGCGTGTGTTCGGACTCAGTCCCTTGAGATGAACCCAACCTGTGTTGTCCCGGTCGGCTGTCGTGGTCGTCGATTCCGACACCCGGTCCAGTTGGTCCGGCATGCGACCGTACCGCACCTGAAACTGTCCTGGCTTCGAAGTACGGGCCCAAACGGAAATGCTCTCTGCAGTTACATGGCCAAGCATCGGACCGTGGGTGATGGTCACAGCCTGCGCATTAGCGATGCCGGACACTACGAGCGATAGAAACAGAATGCGAATGCCGATGCGAAGGAACATAGGGTCTCCGAGTGAATACGGATCTGATAGACGCCCGATCTTTCATCCTAGGGCCGCTCTATTTGGCTGCACAGAGCAGTGCGGCGATCCGGGTTCTCGCCACTCTCCACTCATCACCCGTCACTCGTGTCTGAGCGCAACCACGGGATCAACGCTCGCCGCGCGGCGAGCGGGAATGTAGCAGGCCAGCAGCGCGACAGATAAGAGCAGCAACGAGATGGCTGTTAAAGTGACCGGATCTCCAGGGCTCACCCCAAACAACAAACCTGAAATGACGCGGGATGATGTGACCGGTTTCCCCACTGGGTCGCAAGAATTCATAGGCAATATTGCAGATATTAGGCAGAATTCTGATATGAAAACTATTGCGATTACTATTGATGAAAAGACCTTGAAGCGAATCGATCGCTTGAAGACAGATGCGAACGCCCGATTTCGGAGTAGGTCTGAAGTCATAAGGCAGGCGGCATTAGAGTTTGTTGCTCGACTTGAACGGTTGACAGAAGAGGATCGGGAACGAGACATCTTTAGAAGAAACCGCGAAAGGCTCGACCGCCAGTCCCGTGAATTGATTAAGGAGCAAGCAAAACCTTGAAGCGAGGCGAGATTTATCGCACGAGCGAGAAAGTTCCGGAGCGAGGCTACAAACCGGCATTCTATGTCGTTGTTTCGCGCAATTTCATCGTTGAAAACGAAGATGTCTCCACCGTCATCTGTGCTCCCGCCTACAGTGAAATCCTGGGCTTCGCAGCAAGGTAGTTTCGGGTAGGAGTGAGAATCTGTCTCGAGATTGTGCTCTGCACTGTGACTTTCTGACCTGGATGTTCAAGGAGAAGCTGACCCATTTGGCTCCCTGTCGGCAGAGAAGTTGCGCGAACTCGACGATGCTCTGTGCTATGCACTTGGAATTCAGACCTGAACCCGCCTCCATCGGATCGACCTTGCTAGTCCGGCGAGCTGGGATTTAGCAGGCAAAGAAGGCCACACACATGAGTAGAAGCGACATGCCTGAAAGGACGACTGGGCCAGTGGATGCGACACCATAAAGCTGGCTGGGACTTCCCTTCTGAGGATTGCTGCTCCCCGCCTTTCATGTCTGCAGTGGGAACGTGATTCCTTCAATCAGGCACCTCATTCTACTCGGTTTCGGAAATAACGGAACGGGTTTGGGGATACCTGCTGCTTTCCAGCTTTCAGGCCAAACGGCCCACAGGTCTCTCCTCGTGACGGGATGCGCAACGAGATTGGAAACGTTAAGTTGGAGCGATCTGAAGCGTGACGAGCGACGAACGAACGGCGACCTACGCATTAAGAATTCGCTAGGCAGCTCGGCTGTCTGGGAGACTGCCCTCGCTAGTCAAGCAACTTTCCTGCAAATCGATATCGCCGAACGATCGTTCTTGTTGACTCGAGTTGGCATTTCATCGAGAGTGACGGCCGGGAAGTGTCCACTATTGGGATCATCCTGTCCCACGGGCGGACAGAAGCAAAGTTCGCGTTACTTTCCAAAATCCACCCGAGGAACCTGCTTCGCGGTCTCTTCGGCCTTGAAGAAGGGCTTATCCTGAAATCCCATGAGTCCAGCAATCAAGACTGTCGGAAATGTTTGGCGGGTCGTGTTGTAGTCGTTGACAGAGTTGTTATAGTCGCGCCGTGAGACCGAAAGACGGTTCTCGGTCCCTGCCAGTTCATCCTGAAGACGCAAGAACTGCTGGTCGGACTTCAGCTGAGGGAACTGTTCGGTGATGGACAGAAAGCGTCCGCCGGTGCCCAGAATGCCCCCGCCTCCGGGTAAGAGCCCCGCCTGGCGTGCCGCAGCCGACATTTGGTTGCTTGCTTCCATCTTCTCTTCAGGCGTTGCCGTCGCAGAAAGAATCCTGGAGCGCGCGTCAGCGATTCGCGTCAACGTCTCCTGCTCGAAATTTGCATACCCTTTGACGGTGTTCACCAGGTTCGGAATCAAATCAGCCCGGCGTTGCAGCTGGTTTTCCACCTGAGCCCAATTGTTATCAACGTTGTTGCGCTTTCCGACCAGTGTGTTATACCCACCGACCGCTCCGCCTCCAAAGATCAACAAAACCACTATAATCACACCCACAATAACCATGGCCATCTTCCCCATCGCCGGTCTCCTTTTTTAAAGGCTTTCCAGAACTCGCAGCCGGTTGCGCGCGGCACGAGAAAGCGCTATTCAGAGGCTATTCACGCACTCAACGGTTTGAGCAAGACACTCGTGAAAGCGCTTGAAGAGTTCCTGCGCCTCCGAGTCCTTCAGTCGCTTTTGCGTTTCACGCAACTCCAAGACACTCACCAGAGGAGTAGTATCAATTTTCAATCGCTCGCCGAGTCGCTGCACCGTAGTCATGCGATCCAACGGCGGGGTCTCGCCCAAAATCTCAAAGATCGAACGCAGAAAGCGGACAAAAGTGACGATGCTGTCGGTCATCAACCGGGTAAGGTCGGCAGCGGATTTGCTTGCCGGAAGGTAGAGTGATCGTAAGCGCAGAAGCTTTCCTCGCAGTTCGTGTTCCGCCTGCCAGCGCAGATGCGCCTTGGAAATTTCCTTATCCTTCAACAGATCCTGTCCAAAACGAACCTGATAGGCGCGTTTCATGTGACTGAACTCAACCGGATAAACGTCGAGTGACTCAGCGAGTTCTTTCACCGTGAAAAATGTCGGCATGGAGTAGCCGGCTGCCGTCCACTCTTGAATCACAGGCCGCATCGAATTCAGGTCGTCGGTCGAGAGCCTGTGGGTCACGATCAATACTTGATAGTCGGCTTTGACGGCGTGAGCGGGCATGGTAATCGCTGAGCCGTGAACAATCACAGCCGCTAGATTGTTCACGGCGGTGCTGCTCAGGCGTGTAACCAGGTCATTGAATTCCTTCTCCATGAGGTTCCCCCAGTTCATCCGAAACGCTACCAACTGTCGCTGGCTCCACCGCCACCGCTGCTGCCTCCACCGAATCCTCCCCAACCTCTGCCTGAACCTCCGCCACCCCAACCGCTGCTGTTCCAACCGCCGCCGCCAAACGTCCCGCCGCCGCGATTGAAGATGATGGGATAGGCCCACCAGTAATTGCTCGGGCCGCGGCCACGTCGGCCACCGCCCCGCCGCCCCAACGCGATCAGCAGGAACACCACCAGCAATACCCACCAGAAGGCGGAGCCGCGAATTTCGCCAGCAGGAGCGGGCGAGAATGCATAGCGGCGATCTTCAATGCCTTCAAGCGATACGTTCCACTTTTGCGCCAGCGTATCTACCAGCGTCCTTGTACCGACATACAGTCCTTGCGAAAACTCTTGTTGCTGGAGGAAGGGCCTCATCCGCCGGATAATCTCTCCAGCCAGGCCGTCAGGCAGGTCGCCTTCGAGTCCGTAACCCACTTCGAGCCGGGTTTTGCGGTCTTGCAGCGCGACGAGCAACAGCGCACCTTTGTCCTTTTCAATGCCAGTCTTCGCCCCGATTCCCCAGGCCCGATACAACTCGTTCGCATACTCCTCGAGGGGCCGTCCATTCAAGGTCCCGAGCGTGACAACAGCGATCTGTGTCGCGGTGCGCTCATCAAAGTTTCGAAGCAGTGTTTCCAGACGCTCTTTGGTAGGCCCATCGATCACTGAAGCGAAATCGTTGACGTGCCCAACATAGGAGGGAAGCTTGCCGCCCTGCCCAAAAACAAGGCTCGATACGCACAGGCAAATCGAAAGCAGGAATGTCTTAAGAATCAACTGTGGCATCAGGGGAACACACCCGCTTCATGCGTCTCGGCAAGAGCATACAGGCATACAACCCTTGATTCTAAGACGAACTTTTTCACTTTACAGTCTCGTATTGCTCAGGCAAAGAACGGGTTGGTTCAAGGGGGAGTTCCTGCGGCGGGGTTAAGCGGATTGAATTGTTGGAGATCGTTCTCCGAAGGGCCAGCAGGGCCCGGCGCCGTGTGCGGGTGTTGCTCTGCCCAAAAAATAGCAGCCGGCGTACTCGGCTACACAAACCACGAATCACTGACCCCAAATCGCGACCTTATTCACACCTCAGCGCCACCATGGGATCGACCTTAGTCGCCCGGCGGGCAGGAACGTAGCAAGCCAGAAGATGGACAGCAAGAATTACAAGCGTTGCGCCTAGAAAAGTGCTGACGTCAAGGGGACTCGTCTCAAACAGCAGGGCGTTCAACAGCCGGGTGAGAGCTCCGGCGCCGAGTAGCCCTGCGGCCAGCCCAGCCACCGTTAGAGCCAATCCACGCTTGAGCACCAGGCTTATAATGTCCCTTGAGTCAGCGCCCAGAGCCATCCGCAACCCCAGTTCCTGAGTTCGCTGGCTGACGGAGTAGGCAGTGACCGCGTAAATTCCTGCGGCGGCCAGCACCAAAGCCAGACTGGCAAAAAACCCCAGCAGCGCCGCAGAAAAACGTTGGCGCGCCACCGACCCTGACACGGCTTGCTGCAGCGTCTTGATGTCTGATACCGGCTGTTCCGGGTCTACCGCCAGCACTTCGTTCCGGAGAGCCGCTGCCAGCTTGGCCGGATCGCCATCGGCGCGCAAGACCAGGGTCATCGACTCGGCAGTTGCCTGGTGAAACGGAACATACACTTGCTCCGTCGTGTCAGAATCCAGGGCGTAGTGCTTGGTGTCGCCGACCACTCCCACAATCTGGCTGGAACCGTCTGACCATCCTCCAAGGATTCGCTGGCCAACAGGGCTCCCATTGGGAAAATGTCGCCGTGCCAGAGTTTCATTCACGATCACGACGGAGGCGCCTCCACGGCTGTCGTGTTCGTCAAACAAACGACCGCCCACAAGCGGAATCCCCAGGGTCTGGAAGTAACTGGAACTAATGGAGTAGAAGTTGGCTCGCGGCCGTTGCCCCGGTTGCACAGGTGGACGCCCTTCCACACGGAAACTGAACACGAGATCTCCCCACACGAACGGCGGAAACGTCGAGCCGGCAGCAGACCGCACGCCAGGCAACTTGGCAACTCTCTGTAGAACCTCGTGGAAGAATTGTGCCCTCCGCTGGGCAGATTCATACTTTTGGGATAACAACACCAGGCCGGCTGTTAAGACGTTCTCGGTCCGGAAGCCGGGGTTCACCTTCACGAGCCGCACAAAGCTGGCGATCAGCAGCCCGGCGCCTACAAGCAGCAGGACGGAGAGTGCCGTCTCTCCGCAGATCAGCAGATGTTGCAATCGAGCCCGGCTCACCCCGAGGCCCGATCGGCCGCCTGCCTTTAGAATGTCATTGAATTGGAGGTTCACGGCGCTCAAGGCAGGCGGAAGGCCTGACAGCAGGCTGGTCAGCACCGACAGTCCCAGGGTGAATGCCAGTGCCGTGCCGTCCAAGCTGACCTCTGAAAGACGGGGGATGTCTTCTGGCGCCAGCACCATCAACAGCTCCAGTCCCCAGGAAGCGAACAGCACACCAACGCTGCCCGCAAGCAAAGCCAGTATCAGATTCTCCATCAACAATTGCCGAATGATCCGTCCCTTCCGGCAACCCAGTGCCACTCGAATGGCAAACTCCTGTTGCCTGGCGACACCGCGAGCCAGGAGGAGGTTGGCGATGTTTGCGCAAGTAATCAAAAGCACGAGCCCGACTGCACCAAAAAGTATCAGCACGGCCCTGCGCGTGGTTCCCAGGATTCTGTCGTCCAGGGAAAACACCTGCACCTTCCAGTTCCGGTTCGAATTCGGAAAGGATTCTTCGAGGCGACTGGCGATGCCTTCCATATCGGAGCGTGCCTGCTCTAAAGTGACGTCATCCTTCAGCCGAGCCACCACGCGGTTATAGCGGTCGCTGCGATTCATCCGTTGCTCCGGGCTGAAACGAACCGGAGCCAGCAGCTCAACTTCCGACTGGGAAAGTTCTCCAGCCTCCGCAGGAAATTGAAAACCAGGTGGAAGCACACCCACGATGCTGTGCGTGGCACCGTCCAGAGAGATTGTCTTGCCGGCAATGTCCGTGGCTGAACCAAACCGGCGCTGCCAAAGGCCGTGGCTCACCAACACCACCGAAGGGTTCTGCGTCTCGCCATCCTCCGGCAGAAAGCCACGGCCCCAAACCGGATGGACACCCAGCAATGACAGAAAGTTGACCGTGACCTTTGCTCCCGCCAGACGCTCGGGCGGATCAAAACCCAAAAGCGTGAAGGAATAGGATCGAAACGCAGCCATGCCGTCGAAGCTGCGATTCTCCTCCTGCCAGGAGAGGAAGTTTGCGACCGACACAGCGAAGGTTTTGTTCCCTGGAGGGCGGGCTTCATAGACGCGTACCAGTCGGTCGGGTTCGGAAAACGGAAGCGGCTTTAGCAAAACGGCATTCACGACACTGAAGACTGCCGTGCCCGATCCAATACCGAGCGCCAAGGTCAGCACCGCGATCGCGGTGAATCCGGGATTGTTGCAAAGTTGACGAAGTGCGTATCGAAGATCGCTGTGCATAAAAGTGACGAGTGACGAGCTCTTCTTTCCGACTCGCTGTCGCGGGTTCCTCACTGTGACGAGTGGGTAACTGACTAGCTGTCCAAAGGAGGTACCGAGCGGCAGTCGCTCGCCACTCGTCACTCACCACTCGTCACTCGTATCTAAGCACCACCATCGGGTCGACTTTGCTGGCCCGGCGAGCGGGTATGTAGCAGGCAAAGAAGGCCACGCACATGAGTAGAAGCGACATCCCTGAAAGGACTACTGGGTCAGTGGATGTGACACCATAAAGCTGGCTGGCAATCAAACGCGACAAGCAACCGCTCCCGATCAATCCCAGGCCGACACCTGCCGAACTAATTACAATGCCTTCACCTAATATCAGCTTCAAAACGTGAGCCGGCGTAGCCCCCAGAGCCAAGCGTGTGCCAATCTCCTGTGTTCGGCGGGCAACGTTAAAAGACATCACCCCATAGACTCCGACCGATGCCAGTACGAGAGCAATTACCCCGAACAACCCGAAAAGCCACATAGAGAAGTGCGCCTTCCAGAACATTCTCCCAAACTCCTGCCGCAAGGTTTGTATGGAAACCGGCAAGTCCTGATCAACTATCCAGACTTCCTTTCTGAGGATTGCTGCTACACGCAAAGGATCACCCGTTGTCCGCACGATCAAGCTCATGTTGGCCTCCGGGTACTGAAAATAGGTCTGGTAAACCTGTTCAGGTGGCCTTCGAGTGCTTCCCCAGAACCGAATGTTTCCAACGATCCCGACGATCGTCAGCCAGGGCCGATTTGAACCTTCTGGGCGAACTCTCTTTCCGAGGGGATTTTCACTAGGCCAGTATCTGCGTGCCATGGCTTCGTTGATGAGGACCTCGTCTCGATCAGTCTCCGTCAGCATTCTGCCCGTGATCAGGGGAATACTCATGGCACGAAAGTAGTCGGGGTCTACAGCGCAGTACTCGGCCGTATGGAGCGCATCAGATTCGGCGTGACCCTTGATGCCGAATCTTCCTGAGGATGACCAACCGAGGGTTGCAAATGGGTTAATAGCCCCCACCGCTTCGATTCCGGGCAGACTCCGACTGCGCTCGATGACTTGCCGGAAAAATGCTCGCCGTTGATCGACCGAGCCATACTTAACCTCTGGCAAAGTCACGAAAACATCCAGAGCATTGTCTACCTTGAATCCTAACTCTACATCCTGAAGCCTGAGGAAGCTTCGAATCATCAGTCCCGCCCCGACAAGTAGAATCAGGGCTAGAGCAATCTGTATCACCGCCAGAGCGCTGCCCATGCGGCGGGTTCTTGCCACTTCACTGAGACTTCGCTTCCCCGCTTGTAGATCCAGATTGAGATTCGCTTGAGAGGCACGCAACGCCGGCACCAGACCACCAAGGATGGCCGTGATTGAAAGAATCATTGCGGTGAAGGCAAGGACATGGCCGTCAATTCTCACGTTTTCCAGTCGAGGAACCGTGTCTTGGGGCACAACTTGGCGCACGATCTCGAGTCCCCAAATGGCAAGGAGGAGTCCTAGAATCCCACCCAGACTCGCAAGCAGCGTGCTTTCGATGCAGAGTTGCCGGAACAAGTGGGTTCTGCTGGCTCCTAGAGCCGCCCGAATAGCCATCTCGGGTCGACGAGTTGTCGCTTTGGACAACAACAGATTCGCGACATTGGCGCAAGCAACCAGTAAGACGAATCCGACCGCGCCAAGCAGGGTGAACAAAGCAAGTCGAACATGCCCGACAAGGGGTTCCTTCATTGGCTCAAGCATGAGCCCAACTCCCCTGTTGGTATCCGGAGACTCGCGCTCGAGTTCTTTGCCTATCAGGTTGAGAGTCGCCTCCGTTTGAGCCGGTGTTTGGTTTGGCCTGAGCCGCGCATATGTGTTGAGGTTACGATCTGCTTTTTGCAAATCTTGCGCACTGAACGAAAGGGGCACCCAGAGGCTGTGTCTCCCAAAGAACGGATCATCCGGGACGACTCCAACGATGTCGAAGTTTTCGCTATTAAGCCTAATGGTCTTACGGAGAATCTCAGGGTCAGCACCGAAATGACTCTCCCAGAGTGCTTGCGTCAAAATCACAACCTTATCCTTCCCAGATTGCTCCTCTTCGGCCAGAAAAGTACGACCCACAAGTGGCTTCGTCCCCAATATCGAGAAAAGGTTAGAGGAACAGGCTGAGCCTCCGAGCCGTTCCGGCTCACCTCCTCCAACCATATTAAAGCTTCTTACCTGGGCAGCAGCGATACCGGCGACGAGGTCGTGGCGCTCCCTCACTGCGTTGAAAGTAGTTGGGGAAAGCAGATTGCGAGACCCCGATTGCTGGTCCTTCTCCCAAACCCAAAAGAGCTGTTCGGGCGCGGGGTAAGGTAGCGGTCGGAGCAGCACAGTGTTCACGATACTGAAGACAGCAGTATTCGCACCGATCCCGAGCGCAAACGTGAGTACGGCCACGGCCGTGAAGCCCGGGTTCTTAAGGAGTTGACGGAAAGCGTAACGAAGGTCGTTCATCATCGTGATTCGGGGTTAGGGGTTCGTGGCTAGTGAGTGTCTGAGACGTTTCAGCATCTTCTGAATGTCTGTTAACAACTGGAAAACGGCTTCCATGTCTTTGCCTCAACGAATCACCAATCCCGAACCCCCGTTCCACGGCTTCACTCATATCTCAGCGCCACGATGGGATCGATTCGTGCCGCACGCCGACTCGGAAACCATGCGGCGAGAGTAGCCACCACGACCAGGACCACAATAGCGGCTGCAAACACACGGACATCATGCGCTTTGACATCAAAGAGTAATCCTCCGAGCAAGCGCAATACGCCGATGGAAAGGACCGTGCCAATGACCACACCGATACAAGTCCACCGTAATGCATCCGAAATTACGAGTTTCATGACAGCCCCCGGTGTGGCTCCAATCGCCATCCGGACGCCGATCTCACGAGTCCGCAGAACGACCAACAAGGAAACGAGCCCATAGAGACCGAGGGCAGCCACGACCAAGCCCGTAGTTGCAAACACCGACAACAACACCGTCTGAAACCGGGGCCGAATGAAGAAGCGCTCAACCTGGCTGTCCATCGTTTGCAGCGCAACCGGCAAAGATGGATCGACCTCCTGGATCGCGGCTTGCAGCAACTCCGCAGCCACGCCTTCATTCAGCTGTGATCGTACGATTACCGTCGCATGGCGCCATCCATCGGGAGGGCGCTGGTTCCTATAGACGTTGTTCGGCGTCTTATTGCGGAGAATGTAGAACTCGGGATCAGAAGCACCAGTGAGCCCAGAGTTCTTAGCGTCCCCGACAATACCGACCACAGTCATGGGTTCCTCGAGAACAAAGCGTTTACCAATCGGGTCCTCGCTGCCAAAGAGCCGGCGGGAAAGCGACTCGCTCAGAATCACTGCTTGCTGTCCGGGGCTGCGGTCTGCATCGGAAAATCCTCGCCCGCTCCTGATTGGGATTCCAAGGCACTGGAAGTAGTCGGGAGTCACGTAGCGCCATTTCACCAGACCTCCCATACCCTGTTCCGCCGCATCACCTCCAGGATTGCGCAGTGCGACGTAAGGACGCGAACGTGGATCTCCACCTGGCGGTAGCGTGTCGGTAATCGCCGCCGCCGTCACAGCGGGAAGTTCCTTCAGCCGCTCCTCTAGCCGATTGAAGAAACTCAGCTGCCGCACCTCATCAGCATAGCGATATTGCGAGAGCGTGAAGGATGCAGTTACGATGCGCCCCCGCTCAAAGCCGAGCGGAGCGTGCTGCAGGCGCCACAGACTTGCGATCAGTGCGCTGGCACATGTCAATAGCACGAGCGAGATCGAGATCTGGACGGTGATGAGCGCTTGACGCACCCGCGTCTTTCCGTGCCCAACCACGGGAGCAACACTGAATGCCTCAGCACGCAGGCGTTCCAGCGATGGAGCCAATGAAAACAACAGCGCCGTACCCAGCGACAGGGTCAACCCGAACGCCAATACCCGAAAATCGAGAGCTGCCTCCTGCAATCGGAGGGTGCCATCCGGCGCTAGTGCAACCAAAACTCGAAGCAAGCAGTATGCGAGTCCACAACCCAAGACACCACCCGAAAGACCCAGGGCTCCACTTTCGGTAAGAATCTGCTGTACTAGACGCCATCGAGATGCCCCTAACGCAGCGCGAATAGCAAACTCGTGCTGCCGGCTTGCCGATTGTGCCAGCATCAGATTCGCAACGTTCGCG
>Ga0187893_10003438_pt1 | contig 32145 bp, 28 predicted proteins | sample MA1701074metaG_FD_139574 | JGI IMG/M metagenome (GOLD analysis project Ga0187893, IMG submission 139574) | White microbial mat communities from a basaltic lava cave in the Kipuka Kanohina Cave System on the Island of Hawaii, USA - MA170107-4 metaG ...
CTCCAGAAGCGCAAGCCCGACTTCAAGCAGTTCCGGAAGCGGTAGGGAGGGGGCCGCACGCACGATGGCCCGGACGCGCGCCACGCCGAGCCTGTCGCTCCCCGAGGCGCGCTGGCTCGCGCTCGCGGCGCAGGGACTCGGCCGCGCGCGCCCGCGCGCCGCGAACAAGCCCCGGCTCCTCGCGCTCATCGCCGAGCTCGGCGTCCTCCAGCTCGACGCGATCAACGTGTTGGAGCGGACGCAGTTCCTGGTGCCGTGGAGCCGGCTCGGCTCGTACCGGCGGGACGACCTGCACGCGATCTCCGGCCGGGCGGGCGCGCTCTTCGAGTACTGGGGCCACGCCGCTTCGCTGCTGCCGGTCGCGAGCCAGCCGCTCTTCCGCTGGCGGATGGATTCGTTCCACGGGACGCTCGGCGGGCCTGCCTACACGAAGCGCTGGCGCGCCTGGGGCGAGGCGCACGCGGCGTACGTCGCGAGCGTGCTCGCGGAGGTGCGCGAGCGCGGGCCCCTCGCGGCCGCGGAGCTCCGCGATCCGCGCCGCCGTGACGGCGAATGGTGGGAGCGGCGCAGCGTCGGCCGGCAGGCGCTCGAGTACCTGTTCGCGCGAGGCGAGCTCGCGGCGTGGCGCAACGCCGGCTTCGAGCGCGTGTACGACCTGCCCGAGCGCGTGATTCCGCGCGAAGTGCTGGCGCAACCGTCGCCCCGGCGCGAGGAAGCGCAGCGTCTGCTGATCGCCGCGTCCGCGCGCGCGCTCGGGGTCGGGACGACGTCCGACCTGGCCGACTACTACCGGCTCCCCCTCCGCGAGGCGGCCGCGCGTGTGGCCGAGCTCGTCGAGGCGGGCGAGCTCGAGCGCGTCACGATCGAGGGCTGGCGCGAGCCCGCGTACGTTCCGCGGCGCGTCCGCCCGAGGCCGCCGGCGCGCACGGGCGCCACACTCCTCTCGCCGTTCGACTCGCTCATCTGGGAGCGCAAGCGCACGCAGCGGCTGTTCGGCTTCGACTACCGGATCGAGGTGTACACGCCCGAGCCGCGCCGCCGCTACGGCTACTGGGTGATGCCGCTCCTCCTCGGCGACGCGCTCGTCGCGCGCCTCGACCTGAAGGCCGAGCGCCGGCTCGGGCGGCTCCGCGTCCAGGGTGCCTATCTCGAGCGCGGCCGGCGGAGCCGCGAGGTGGCGCCCGCGGCGGCCGCCGAGCTCCGCGCGCTCGCCGCCTGGCTCGGCCTCGCGCAAATCAGCGTCGGCCGCCGCGGCAACCTCGCCTCGGCCCTGCGCGCGGCGCTGCGCTGAGGGCGGGTGGCGGCGGCTCGCGGAACCTCTGCGCTGGTCAGCTCTATTCGACCTTCGCGATCGCCGGCGGTTGCCACGTGCCTTCGCCGGCCGGGAGGATCGAGGGCGGCGTTTCCTTCGGCCAGTAGAGGCGCATGACGAGGTAGATCGGACCGTCGGGCGCGGGCAGCCAGTTGGCCTCCTTGTCCGCGCCAGGCGAATCCTTCTGGATGTAGAGCGTCAGCGATCCGTCCGCGGTCTTCTTCATCGTCGGCAGCATCGGCGAGTTGATGAGGTAGCGGTCGATCGGGTTCTTGATCAGCAATTGGGTCCTGCCGTCGTACATCGTCACGGACCAGAAGGCGTTCACCGGCGGCAACTGCCCGGCGGGAAAGGTGAGTGTGTACTTGTGCTTGCTTCCATCCAGCAGCTCGCCGTTGGCCAGCGACTTGGTAATCGGATACACCGCCTCGACGGCGTCGTTGCCGTAGATGCCCGCGGTCGCTGCCGCGGCGCGGAGCAGCCAGTTGCCGTTGTAGAAGGCGCGATCGCCGAAGGCCGAGGCGACCCTCCAACCGTTGACGTTCTTCAGCGCGGTTTCGAGGAAGTGCTTGATCTTCTCTTCGCCCTGCTTCATGCCCTGCTCCACTGCAGCCTTCGTTTCCGGCGATGCACCTTTCATCGCCACGAGCAGCCGTTCGATCTTGGCTCGAACCTCCTTCTCCTCCGGCGCGGCGGGAGCGAGCTGCAAGGAGAAGGCCAGGTACTCCCAGAAGCGTGTCTTGGCCAGCTCGTCGTTGATGTTGGGGAAATCGATCGCCGGCGCGGCTGGGGGCGCGGGCTTCTTGAGGTAGGCCGAGAGCGGCTGAACCTTGTAGCCCGACTGCACCTTGACGACGTTCGGCATGTCCTGCGGATCGAACAACTGCGTGCGGTACGCCACCGCCGAGAATTGTGTGGAGGAGCGGAACACCTTCTTGATGCCCGGCGGAGTCGCACCATTCCAACCCGGACCGACCACCAGGTAGTCTCCGGCTTCGGGCCCCGTGGCGCGCTGGCCGATGTAGCCGTAGTTGAACGTGTTGCCGTCGCAGAGCATGACCGAGTAGTAACGCTCCTTGGGCACGGCCGGGACGGACAGCACCATCGGTTCGGCCCGCAGATCGAGCCACAGCATGGAGTAGGGCGTGTCGCTGTTGGGCGTGACGATGGCCGTGTCCTCATAGGTGAAGACGCGGGCCTCGTTCTTGATCTGGTTGAATGGCGCCTTGTATTGGCCGGAGTTCTTGTCCACGGAGTATTCGTACATCACGGCGTAGTTCATCACTATGGGCAGGCCGTAGATGAACCCCTCCTCGGCGATGGCCTTGACTTCGGCGGGAGTGATGTCCGCCGCCCGGGCCGACGTGAAGGATGCGAGCGATACCATCGTGAACGCAAAGGCGTTCAGCAGGATGAGCTTCATGAACGGGTGTCCCCTCTCTTGATGGAATGAACCAGTGGCCGCCCAGCGGATCGCGGCTCGGCTGCGACCGCGCATGAGCCTACCATGACTCGCGTTGCGCTCCCCGGAGAGATCGGCGTCGATTCGGCAGGAAGGTCGCCACGAGCCCGTCCGCATGCATCTCCACCCAGGAGCGATCGGTCGGCTCCGCTCCCGTGAGCAGGCGCGCCTCCGGAGCGTTGACGTAGGGCAGTGACGCGGCGCCCACCAACACGTAGTGGAACACCGCATCGTCGATGGGCGCGGCAATCTCCGCCTCGCGCAAGCGGCGCCAGAGCACGCGGACCGTGTCGTAGAGCGGCCGCACGTGGCGGTCGGTCATCCAGCGGAGCCTCTCGCTCCTGGCGGTTGCCTCATGCACCATGATCTGATTCAGCTCGGGCCTCGCTGCCGCGAAACGCACGAAGCGCCGGATCAGCTCGGCGAACCCGTCCGCGAGCGCATCGACCGCGGTGGTCCGGGCCGGGTCTGCTCCGAAGTCGAGCCCTTCCATGGCCCGACCGAGCTCAGCGAAGAGGTGATCCACCGCGGCCCTCCAGAGCGCCGCCTTCGATTCGAAGTGGTAGTGGATCTGCGGCTGGTGGGCGTCGATGCGCTCGGCGATCGCGCGGGTCGAAGCGCCGCCGAACCCCTTCGCTCCGAACTCGAAGAGGGCGGCGTCCAGCAGGCGCTCGCGGATGTCCTCGCGCGATCGACGCAACCGACGCCGGCGCTCTTGACCCATCCGTCGAGCCTAGTCTATTATCGATCGATAACAAGGTTCGAGGAGCCGTCGATGCAGATCCTTCCGCTCTCTCCCGCCCCGTTCACTGCTCCGACCGACCGCGACATGCTCCCGTCGGAGCGCCGTGAATTCGTCCGCACCCACCGCACCTGCATCTTCGGCTACGCGCGGCGCTCCGACGGGCCGGCCATGTCGGTGGTCTACTACGTGCCGACCGACGGGGACGAGCTCCTGATCTCCACGATGGGAGGCCGCGCCAAGGCGAAGGCGGTGGCGCGCTCGGGAAAGGTCAGCCTCTGCATCCTCGACGAGCGCTGGCCCTTCGCGTACCTGCAGGTCTACTGCGACGCGCGGCTGGAGACGGATCCTGCCCTGGTGGTCGACGTCATGATGGCCGTCGGCGGCCGTATGTCGGGCCAGCCGCTGCCCGCGGAGGCCCGGCCGGTGGTGCAGGCGATGGCCGAGAAGGAGGGTCGCGTCGTCCTGCGGTGTCGCCCCTACGAGACCTTCGCGCAGCCCCCTCGCCACCTGCACCGGAACGACCAGCAGGAACAGGTCACGCACTGGATCACGGGAGCGGTGGCTTGGGACGCGACAGACCGGCCGTAGGCGCCGGCCCAATGCCCGCCGCGAGGAGCAAGACGGCAAGACCCGAGAGCTTGATGAGAGCTGCGGTCGCGATTCGATGCGAGTCGGCCCGAGCGCGGACGTCAGGCCCGAAGCCCGAGCCCGGCGACCTGCTTCGTGAGCTCCGGGATCGCGACGCCGTGCGGGCACGCGCTCGCGCAGGGCGTGCCGTCGCAGGTGAGGCAGGCGGCGGCGCCGCCCGCCTCGGCGAGCGCGGCGCGCGCGAGATCCGGCTCCGCGTAGTCGAAGGCGTACATGCGCGCGCGGAGCGCGTCGGGGATGGAGACGCCGGCGGGGCAGGCGTCGCGGCAGTCGCCGCAGCCGTAGCGGCACTGGGTGCGCTCGGTGCGGCGCGCGTAGCGGCGCAGCAGCCCGGCGTCGGCCGGATGGAGGCGCGTCCAGCCGGAGGCGCCGAGGTACTCGTCCACCTGCTCGGTGCTCTTCATGGTGACGACGAGCGCGTCGGCGAGCCCGGTGGCGAAGATCCAGCGGAAGGCGGCCTGCGCGAAGGTGGCGCCGGCGCCCTCGTAGGGCCGCATGTCGTTGAGCTTCCCGCCGCGGAGCGTCTTCATCGCGATCACGCCGACGCCGGCTGTGCGCGCCTTCGTGAGCACGCGCGGGAGCTCGGGCTGGCGCGCCACGAAGTCGAAGCTGCCCGTGAAGCGCTGGTGGAACTCCGGGTCCTGCCCGAAGTTGAAGGCGACGAGCACCACGTCCACGAGCTTCCGGTCCACCGCGAGATCGAGGCACTCGACGAGCCGCCCGCCGTGGCCCGACATGCCGCTGAAGCGGATCTTGCCCTGCTGCTTCGCGCGCGAGACGAATTCGTACCACTCGCCGTTCGCGAGCCGGTCCGGGTCGTTCACGGCGTGGTTGAAGTACACGTCGATGCGGTCGGTCCCTAGCCGGCGGAGGCTCCCCTCGAGCGCCTCGAACATCTCCGCGCGCTTCGTGCGCGCGCCCGCGCTCTGCTTGCTCGCGAGGAGCACCTCGTCGCGGCGCCCGGCGAGCGCGCGCCCGATCGTCTCCTCGGAGCTCCCGCCCTGGTAGCTCTCGGCGGTATCGAAGTACGTGATGCCGCGTGCGAGCGCGTGCTTCACGAGCGCGTCGTCGCTCCGGAGGGACGACGAGCCGAAGCCGATGTCCGGGAGCTCGAGCCCGGTCTTGCCGAGCGCGGCGCGGCGCCGGATGCGGGGCGCCTCGCCGGGCGCTGGCTCGGCGCCCGCGGCGAGCGGCAGGAGCGCAGGGGCGAGCCCGAGCGCGAGGCTCCGGCGCAGGAGCTCACGACGGTCGAGCATGGTCCCTCCCTATCGGCAGTCGGCTGATCCTAGCTACCGTTCCGCGCCGATGGACCTCGAGCTCTCGGAAGAGCAGCAGGCGCTGCGGGACGGAGTCCGGCGCGTGCTCGAAGAGCAGTGCCCGCCGGCGCTGCCCCGCGCGGTCCACGAGCGCGCCGAGACGGGCCTCGCGCTCTGGCAGCAGCTCGTCGCGCTCGGCTGGCCGGGCGTCGCGATCGACGAGGCGCACGGCGGGCTCGGGCTCGGCGCGGTCGAGCTCTGCCTGGTGGCCGAAGAGATCGGCCGCGCGGTCGCGCCGGGGCCCTTCCTCGCGACGGCCACGCAGCTCGCGCCGCTCCTCCAGGCAACCGGCGACGCGCCGCTCGCCCACGCGCTGCTCCGGCGCATCGCGGCCGGGACCGTGACCGGCAGCCTGGCGCTCGCCGAGGCCGACCGCTGGGAGGTCGCGCGCGTCGCGTGCCGCGCGCGACGCGAAGGGGAGGGCTTCACGCTCGCGGGGGAGAAGACGGCGGTCTTCGACGGCGCCAGCGCGGAGGAGATCGCCGTGGTCGCGCGTGGCGACGAAGGCGTCGGCGTGTTCGTCGTGCCCGGGAGCGCCGTGAAGGCGACGCCGCGCACGCTCCTCGACCCGACCCTCGCGCTCGCCGACCTCACACTCGACGACGTTGCGGTGCCGGCGGAGCGCGTGCTGATCGCGCCCGGCCTCGCGGCGGAGCGCGCCGTCGAGCGCGCGCTCGAGGTCGCAAGCGTGGCGCTCGCGCTCGCCACCGTCGGCGCCTGCCGCCGCATCTTCGAGCTCACGCTCGAGTACGCGAAGCTCCGCCGCCAGTACGAGCGCCCGATCGGCTCGTTCCAGGCGCTGAAGCATCGGCTCGCGGACATGTACCTCTCGGTCGAGCGCGCGACCGCCCTCGGCTACTTCGCGGCCGCGACGCTTGCCGAGGACGACCCGCGCCGCGCCGAGGCGGCCGCGCTCGCGAAGGCCGAGGCCGGCGACTGCCAGCGGCTCCTCGTCGCCGAGGGGCTCCAGCTCCACGGCGGGATCGGCTTCACCTGGGAGCACGACCTCCACCTCTGGCTGAAGCGCGCGAAGGTCGGGGATGCGCTCCTCGGGAGCGCGGCCGAGCAGCGCGCGCGCCTCGCGCGCCGGCTCGGGCTGGTGGCTGCATGAAGCTCTCCTTCGAGGCGGGCGTCGAGGCGTTCCGGCGCGAGTTCGTGGAGTGGCTCGCCGCGAACCGGCCGACGGAGGCCGAGCGGGCCGCCGAGCCGGCGCGCTCCTCCGCGCACGTGCCGGACTGGGCGCGACGCTGGGCGCGGCGGCTCTTCGACGCGGGCTGGCTCGTGCCCGGCTGGCCGCCCGAGCTCGGCGGCCGGAACGTGGGTCCGGTCGAGCAGCTCGTCTACCTCGAGGAGATGTCGCGCGCGCGCGTCCCCCGCACCACGAACCCGCAGGGCCTCGGCATCATCGCGCCCTCGATCATCGACTATGGGAGCGAGGAGCAGGTGCGCGACTACGCGCTCCCGATCCTGCGCGGCGAGAAGGCGGGCTGCCTCGGCATGAGCGAGCCCGGCGCGGGGAGCGACCTCGCCGCGCTCGCCACGCGCGCCGAGCTGCGCGGCGACCGCTTCGTCGTGAACGGTCAGAAGGTGTGGACCTCGGGCGCCAACTACGCCGACTTCTGCTTCCTGTTCTGCCGCACGGATCCCGCCGCGCCGAAGCACCGCGGGATCAGCGTGCTGCTGGTCGAGATGGACCGGCCCGGCCTCCGCGTGAAGCCGCTCCCCGAGATCGTGGGGCGCCACCATCCCGACCTGAACGAGGTGTTCTTCACCGACGTGGAGGTGCCGGCGAGCCAGCTCGTCGGGAAGCTCGACAACGGCTGGGCGATGGCGAGCGGCTCGCTCGCCCACGAGCGCGGCATGGTCTGGCTCGAGGGGGTGCTCGGCCTCCAGGCGTCGACGGGGCGGCTCATCGCGGACGCGCCGCGCTGGCTCGCGCGCATGAGCGAGACGGAGCGCGCGGGCCACGTCGATCGCATCGTGCGGAGCTGGGCCGACGCGCAGGCCGCCCGCTGTCTCGGCTACCGCGGCTTCGCGAGGCTGGTGCGCGGAGGCACCGCTCCCGAGCAGGCGCTGATGAAGCTGATGAGCAGCGAGGCGCGCCAGCGCGTCGCGCTCACCGGCGCGGAGCTCCAGGGCGCGCGCGGGCTCGATGCCTCTGCGCAGGAGGGCTACTTCACGGAGTGGACGCCGCTCGAGCAGTACTTCGTCACGTTCGGAGGCACGATCTCCGCGGGTACGTCGGAGATCCAGCGCAACATCATCGCCGAGAAGGTGCTGGGCCTCCCCCGCGGCTGACCCCAGGCGGGGACGCCCCAGGCGGGGACGTTGGTTGAAAGAGTCAAAAAGTCGGCCCGGAAGCGGCGCAACGATTTTTCTCTTTCAACCAACGTCCCCGCTCGGTAGGGGCAACCAGATCAGCGAGGCGCGGCCGGGGGCGTGGTGGACGGCCTGCTCGGCGGCGCGAAAGGTCGTCGCGGTCGCGAGCGGCTCGCCGCTCCCGAGGTTGCGCACGAAGCGCGGGTGCGCCCCGCTCGCCACCTGCACGCGGATCCGGTGCCCCTTGCGGAAGCGCTGCGCAGTCGGCCAGAGCGCGACGCGCACGCACGCGACGCCGTCGGCGTCCCGCTGGAGGCGGCCGGGCACGACGCGCTGGAGGCCGTCGCACACGTTCGTCGAGCGGCCGCGCTCGTCCACGTCGCAGAGCCGCACGAACACGTCGAAGTGCTCGAGGCTCGACGAGACGAAGACCTCGGCCGCGACCTCGCCGATCACCTCGACGTCGCGCTCGAGCGGGTCGCTCGTGTAGACGAGCACGTCGCGGCGCGCCTCGGTCGCGCGTTGGTCGCGCCGGCCGCCGCCCGAGGAGAGGAGCGTGCCCCCCGTGAGCGGCGTCGGATCGGCCGGGTCGTAGCGGTAGCGGTCGGGCTCCGAAGCAGAGGGCGGCTCGGGCGCGAGGCGCCCGCCCGCGTGGAGGTGCCACGCCTTCGCGCCGTAGCCCGGCGGCGGCCAGCTCGGGTAGCCGCGCCACTCCTCGGCGCCCATCACGAAGAGCCGCACCGGGTCCGCGCGCAGCTGCGAGCGGTCGCCGCGCAGGTGGGCCGCGCACCAGGCGAGCGAGTCGCGCAGCTGCTCGCCGAGGCCGGGCATCGAGGTGTGCGTCCACGGGCCGATCACGAGCCACGGGGGATTCCCCGCTTCGACCAGTGCGCGATAGTCAGCGACCTGGATCGGCAGGAAGATGTCGAACCAGCCGCTCACCATCGCCACGGGCGCACGCACGCGCGCGACGCGCCCACGGTGGTCGGCGGGCGCCCAGAACGGATGGTCCACGCCGGGGTGGGTCACGAAGTCGCGCCAGAACGGGATCTCGCGGCCGACGATGCGCTCGTCGAGCGTGAGGAGCGGCAGTTCGTCGACGTGCCGCGCCACGCGCCGCTCGGTGGTGCGGAAGAGGCGCGCGAGCCCGGCGAAGCGGCTCTCCTGTCCCGCCACCAGCGCCGTCCAGCCGATCGCGTCGTCGAGCGAGAACGAGCCACCCGCGTACCAGTGCGCGGCGAGGTGCGACATCGTGATGTGCGGGCAGAGCGCCGTGAGCGGCGGGCTCGCGTCCGCGGCGATCGCCCACTGCACGTAGCCGAGGTAGCTCGGCCCGGTCATTGCGAGGCGGCCGTCGAACCAGGGCTGCTTCCCGATCCAGCGCAGCGTGGCGTGCCCGTCGGCGCGCTCGGCGAACTGCGGCTGGAACGTGCCGCCCGAGCCGAACGTGCCGCGGCAGCTGTCGATCACGAGGCGGAAGCCCCGCCGCGCAAACAGCGCTCCGAGCAGGCCGCCGATGGCGCGGCCGTACGGCGAGCGCATCCACACGGTCGGCGCTGTCTCGTCGCCGGCGGGGTGGTAGACGTCGGCGACGAGCTGTGCGCCGTCGTCCATCGGGACGCAGAGGCCGCGCTCGACGCGGCCGAGCCGGTGTGTCGCGGGAGGGAGCTTCGCCAGCCATTCGACGAGGTGGGTCCGGAGCGCCATGCGCGCAACATACCGCGCTCTGGCATCATGCCCGTTTCCGTGGAGGGCGCGCGATGCAGGAGTTCCGGAACCGGATCGCGGTGATCACGGGCGGTGGCACCGGCATGGGCCGCGAGCTCGCCCGCCAGCTCGCTGCCGAGGGCTGCCACGTCGCGATCTGCGACGTCTCGGCCGAGCACATGGCCGAGACGCAGGCGCTCGCGGAGCAGGCGGCGCCGCGCGGCACGCGCTTCACCACACACGCCTGCGACGTGTCCGACGAGCGCCAGGTGCTGGGCTTCAAGGACGCCGTCGTGCGCGAGCACGCCACCGACCACGTGCACCTCGTCTTCAACAACGCGGGCATCGCCGGGGGCGGGAGCCTCTTCACCGACCCGCGCGCCGAGTGGGAGCGCACCTTCGCGGTGTGCTGGTACGGCGTCTACTACGGGACGCGCGCCTTCCTGCCGCTCCTCGCTGCCGCTCCCGAGGGCCACCTCGTGAACACGAGCAGCGTGAACGGCTTCTGGGCGAGCCTCGGGCCCGACATCCCGCACACGGCCTACAGCGCGGCCAAGTTCGCGGTGAAGGGCTTCAGCGAGGCGCTGATCAACGACCTGCACGTGAACGCGCCGCACGTGCACGTGCACCTGGTGATGCCCGGGCACGTCGGCACCTCGATCGTGCTGAACACGTCCGTTGTGCTCGGCCGCCCGAGCCCGAAGGAGATGACACACGAAGACCTGCGGGTGGTGCGGGATCGCATCAAGCAGCGCGGCCTCCCCGGCGACGCGCTCTCCGACGACCAGCTCCGCGTCGTCATGCAGCAGCTCGCCGAGGACTTCCGCGACAAGGCGCCGCTCGGCGCCGCCGCGGCCGCGCGGATCATCCTCGACGGCGTGCGCGAGGGACGCTGGCGGATCCTGGTCGGCGAAGACGCGAAGGAGCTCGACCGCATGGTGCGGAGCGACCCCGAGCGCGCCTACGAGCCCGCCTTCATGGACGAGCTCCGCGCCAAGGGCCACCTCGATCTCGCGCTCCAGCCCGGCGAAGACTGAGCCGGGCTACCCTGCGGCGATCTCCGATTCGCCACTCCTGAGGATCCCATGGCCCACGACCCCGTCCGCTTCGAAGACCGCATGAGCGATGGCGACGCGCTGATGTGGAACATCGAGCGCGATCCGCTGCTGCGCTCGACCATCGCCGTGGTGTGGACGCTCGACCGCGCGCCGGACCACGCGCGGCTCGAGCGGAAGATCGAGCGCGCGACACGCGCGATCCCGCGCCTCCGCCAGCGCGTGCTCCCGAATCCGCTCGCGCTCGCGCCGCCGCGCTGGGAGGTAGACCCGTACTTCGACCTCACCGCGCATCTCGGCTGGTACAAGGCGCCGGGCGATGGCTCGCTACGCGCGCTCTTCGACTTCGCGCAGCCGATCGCGATGCGCCACTTCGACACCGCCCGCCCGCTCTGGGAGCTCGCGGTGGTCGAAGGCCTCGAGGGCGGACGGAGCGCGCTGATCCTGAAGCTCCACCACTCGATCAGCGATGGCATGGGCCTGGTGCGGATGACCGAGGCGCTCGTCGAGCGCTCGCGCGAGGCGCCCGCCGCGGAGAAGTCGGTGCCCGAGGCGCCGGAGGGGCGCGCGTGGTCGCAGCTCGAGCTCGCGCGCGACGAGCTCGCGCACGAGTGGCGCCGCCAGCTCGGGCGCCTGCGCCGGCTCGGCGGCGGCCTCGCGGGCGCAGCGCGGCGGCCGGCAGATTCGCTCGGCGACCTCCGCCGCTCGCTCGACTCGCTCCGGCGCGGCCTCGCGCCGGCCGGCGAGCCGCTCTCGCCGCTCCTCCGCGGGCGCTCGCTCTCGTGCCGCTTCGACGGGCTCCGCGTTCCGCTCGCGGATCTGCGCGCCGCCGGGAAGAAGGCCGACGGCACGCTGAACGACGCCTTCGTGGCGGCGGTGTGCGGCGGGCTCCGGCTCTACCACGAGGGGCACGGAGAGCCCGTGGCGGAGCTGCGCATGACGATGCCGGTGAACATCCGCGAAGGCGACGACGCCGACAAGGCCGGCAACCAGTTCGCGCCGGCGCGCTTCGCAGTGCCCGTCGCGACGCCAGATCCGGTCGAGCGCATGCGCGCGATCGGGGCGCACGTGCGGCGCGAGCGCGCGGAGCCGGTGCTCGGCTTCCTCGAGAGCGTGGCCGGCGTGCTGAACCGCCTCCCGGTGAGCCTCTCGGTCTCGCTCTTCGGCGGGATGCTGAAGGGCATCGACTTCGTGACGAGCAACGTGCCGGGCCCGCGCCGCGAGGTCTTCACGGCCGGCGCGAAGATGGACGAGGTCTACGGCTTCGGGCCGCTCTCGGGCGCCGCGATCAACGTCACGCTCTTCAGCTACGCGGGCACCTGCTTCGTCGCGGTGAACAGCGACCCGGCCGCGGTGCCGGATCCGGACCGGCTCCGCGAGTGTCTCGAGGCGGGCTTCGCCGAGGTGGTGGGCGTCGCGTAGGAGATGGCGACCGAGGCGGAGGAAGACGACGGCTCCTACCAGGCCTGCTACGGCTGCGGGCAGAAGAACGCGCAGGGCCTGCGCATGCGCTTCGCCCACCTCGCGGACGGCTCGGCGGAGTGCATCTACACCGCCGAGGCCCACCTGGCCGGCGCGCCCGGCGTGATCCACGGCGGCGTCCAGGCGACGCTCCTCGACGAGGTGATGGGGCACGCGATCCACGTGGCCAACGTCGATCCCGACCTCGACATTGCGACGGTGGACTTCGCGCTCCGCTACCGGCGGCCCGCGCCGATCGAGGTGCCGCTCACGCTCCGCGCGCGCCTCGTGCGCACCGAGGGACGCGACTTCTTCGTGACCGGCGAGATCGTCTCGTCGAAGGGCGATGTGCTCACCACGGCCGAGGCGCGCTGGCGGCGCGTGCTGCGGCGCGGCTAGGAGGACGGTATGGCGCGAGGCAATCTCGAGGGGAAGGTGGCGTGGGTGACGGGGGCGGCGTCGGGCATCGGCCGCGCGAGCGCGCTCGAGCTGGCGGCACGCGGCGCGCGCGTGGCGGTCGCGGACGTGAACGGGGCCGGCGCCGAATCGGTTGCGAAGGAGATCGCGCAGGCCGGCGGCGAGGCCGCCGCGTTCACGCTCGACGTCGCGGATCCTGGCGCGAACGAGCGCGGCGTGGCGCAGGTGGTGAAGCGCTTCGGCGCGCTCCACCTCGCGCACCTGAACGCGGGCATCGCGCTCGGCGGGAGCGTCCTCGACGTCCCGCTCGAAGACTGGCGGCGCACGCTCGCGGTGAACCTCGACGGCGTCTTCTTCGGCCTTCAGTCCGCCGGGCGCGCGATCCGCGACGCCGGCGGCGGTGCGATCGTGATCACCTCCTCGGGCGCCGGGCTGATGGGCGGGCACCAGATGGGCGCCTACTGCGCCACCAAGCACGGCGTGCTCGGCCTGATGAAGTGCGCGGCGGCGGACCTCGCGCCGCACGGGATCCGCGTGAACGCGGTCTGCCCCGGCGTGATCGACACGCCGATCTTCGGCCCCCTTCACGGCAACCGGCAGGTGATGGAGAAGGTCATGGGCCCGGCGCATCCGATCGGGCGCGTGGGCCAGCCCGACGAGATCGCGCGCGCGGTCGCGTTCCTGCTCTCCGACGACGCGTCCTTCGTGACCGGCGCCGCGCTCTCCGTCGACGGCGGCCTGATGAACATCACCGGCGGCGCCGCGGGCTCTCGGCCCGACCTCGCCAAGGTGCTGCAGGAGCTTTGAGCCATGCCGCGTCTCCGACAGGTTCCGCGCGCCGAGGCGCCGCCCGACGTGCAGCAGGTCTACGACATGCTGTTCGGCGGCCGCGATCCCGTGGCCGAGCCGGGCACCGCGACGGGCACGCCGGGCAACTGGTGGACCGTGTTCGCGCTCGTGCCGGACGTCTTCCGCCATTGCGTCGCGGGCTTCGGCTTCTACCGCAGCAAGGCCCGCAAGCTCGACCCGCGCCTCCGCGAGCTAGGCCAGCTCCGCGCGGGCTTTCTTTGCGAGAGCCAGTTCGTGTTCTCGCAGCACGCGAAGGCGGCGCGCGACGTCGGGGTTTCGGAGGAGAAGATCGCGTCGGTGCCGGCCTGGACGACGTCGGAGCTGTTTGCGCCGGAGGAGCGCGCCGTGCTCGCCTACACCGACGAGCTGGTGCTCCAGCTCGGCCGCGTCCAGGATGCGACCTTCGCCGCCCTGAAGGCACACCTCTCCGACGAGGAGATCCTCGAGCTCACCTACGTGACCGGCCTCTGCTTCATGCACGCGGTGATGACGCGCGCGCTGAAGCTCGAGTACGACGACGTGCCGGAGCGCATCCGCGAGGTGCCGGCGCCCTCTGGCGGAAAGCGCACCGCCGACTTCATGGGTGGCGTCGGGCGGTCTGGGAGCTGACGTGTTGACGCTCCTGCGTCACGCCCTCTCCATCGCGATCCTGCCCTTCACGGTGACCATCCTGGTCCCGCTCTGGATCGCGCGTTCGAACGGGATCGAGCTCGCGCTCGCCGACTCGGGAGGCGGCCTCGGGCTCCAGGTGGTTGGCCTCGCAGCGCTCGGCATCGGCCTCGTGCTGTTCACGGCGTCGCTCCGCCGCTTCGCCACGGAGGGGGAGGGCACGCTCGCGCCGTGGGATCCGCCGCGCCGGCTGGTCGTGCGCGGGCCCTATCGCTTCGTCCGGAACCCGATGATCTCGGGCGTGATCTTCGTACTGCTCGGCGAGGCCCTGCTGCTGCTCTCGCTCCCGCACGCGCTCTGGGCGCTCGCCTTCCTCGCGCTGAACCTCGTCTACATCCCGCTCCTGGAGGAGCCGCAGCTCGAGCTGCGCTTCGGCGATCCGTATCGCGAGTACTGCCGGCACGTACCGCGCGTCGTCCCGCGCGTCACGCCGTGGGAGCCGCCGCGAGCCTAGAGGCGGCCCACGCCGGGCACGAAGCGTCCGGTGCGGCGCGCCCAGCTGGCGTAGGCCTCGCCGTGCGTTCGAAGCAGATGGGGCTCCTCTACGAGCCGCACCTGGAGCTCGATGCCGATGACCAGCGCGGCGAGCGCCGCGAGGCTCGCGAGGTTCGGCACGAGGAGCGCGAGGCCGGCGGCGGTCAGGATCATCCAGGCGAAGATCGGGTTCCGGACCAGGCGGAAGGGCCCCTCGGTGCGGAGCGCGGTGCGCTCATCGGGGTCGACGCCGACGCGCCACGAGCTTCCCATCGCGAGCTGCGCGTGGAGCGTGCCGGCGATGCCGAACACGGCAAGGGCCGAGCCGAGGAGGGGCGCGCGCAGGGCCTCGAACGCGCCGAGCAGGCCGGCGAGCTCGAGCACGGGCCCGGCGAGGCCGAGCGCGAGCGCGAGCACGAAGAGCAGCGCGCCGGCCCGCTCCGCGGGCGAGGCAGCGAAGGCGCCGAACCGGAAGCCGTGGTCGCCGGTGCGCCGCGACTGGAGCCAGGCGCGCAGGCCGAATGCGAGCGCCAGGTAGACGAGATAGAGAGCGAGCGCGAGCTGGGCCACGAGGCCTCCTTCAGTCCGGGCGCGCAAAGCTCCGGTATAGCGCGGGGAGCACGAACAGCGTGAGGGCGGTGCTGGTCACGAGCCCGCCGATCACCACGGTCGCGATCGGGCGTTGCACCTCAGCCCCGGTGCCGGTCGCGAGCGCCATCGGCACGAAGCCGAGCGACGCCACGAGAGCGGTCATCAGGATCGGGCGCAGGCGCGTGGCCGCGCCGCGCTCGATGGCCTCGTCGAGGGGCGTTCCCTCGGCGCGGAGCTGCTCGATGAAGCTCAGCAGCACGAGCCCGTTCAGCACGGCCACGCCCGAGAGCGCGATGAAGCCCACCGCCGCCGAGATCGAGAAGGGCATGCCGCGCAGCCAGAGCGTCACGATGCCGCCCGAGAGCGCGAGCGGGACGCCGGTGAAGACCATCGCGGACTGTCGCAGCGAGCCGAGCGTCCCGTAGAGCAGGGCGAGAATCACGAGGAAGCAGACCGGCACGACCAGCGCGAGCCGGCGCCTCGCCTCGACCAGGTTCTCGAACTGTCCGCCCCAGTCGAGCCACGAGCCGGGCGGAAGCTTCACCTCGGTCTCGATGCGGGCCTGCGCCTCCGCGACGAAGGACCCCACGTCGCGGCCGCGGACGTTCGCCTGCACCACGATGCGGCGCTTGCCGTTCTCGCGGCTCACCTGGTTCGGGCCCTCGACGATGCCGATCCGCGCAACCGACTCGAGGGGCAGGAAGCCGAGGCGCGCGTCGCCGTTCCCCCGCTCCTCCTCCCGGAGCGGCACGGGCAGGCTGCGGAGGGCGGCGAGATCGCGGCGGAAACGCTCGGGCAGGCGCACCACGATGTCGAAGCGCCGGTCGCCCTCGAAGACCTGGCCCGCGCTGCGGCCGCCGACCGCGATCGAGACGACCTCTTGCACGTCGGCGGCGGTGAGCCCGTGTCGCGCGAGCGCAGGCCGGTCGACGTCGATGCTCAGGAGCGGCAGCCCGCTCACCTGCTCGGCGCGGACGTCGGCGGCGCCGGGAATCGCGCCGAGCACGGCGGCGATCTGCTGCGCGGCCGGGAGCAGCCGCTCGAACTCGTCGCCGAACAGCTTGACCGCCACGTCGGAGCGGATCCCCGCGATCAGCTCGTTGAAGCGCATCTGGATCGGCTGCGTGTACTCGTAGTTGCTCCCGAGGACGCCCTGTAGCGCGTGCTCGATGCCCGCGCGCACGTCCTCCTTCGTGCCGCCGTTCGGCCACTCGGCGCGCGGCTTCAGGATCACGAAGGTGTCCGAGACGTTCGGCGGCATCGGGTCGGACGCCATCTCCGCGGTGCCCGTCTTCGAGAACACGAGGGCGACCTCGGGGAGCCCGCGGAGCGCGCGCTCGACTTCGAGCTGCATCGCGGTGGATTGCCCGATCCCGGTGCTCGGGATCCGGATCGACTGCACCAGCAGGTCGAGCTCGGAGAGGGTGGGGACGAACTCCTGGCCGAGCCGTCCGAACAGGAGCAGGGAGCCCGCGAAGAGCGCGAGCGCCGAGGCCACCACGGCGTGTCTCGCTGCGAGCGCGCGCCGGAGGAGCGGCGCGTAGAGCCCTCGCGCCGCCCCCACGATCGGGTTCTCGCCCTCCCGGATCCGACCGCGCACGACGAGCGCGACCAGCGCCGGCACGAATGTGAGCGAGAGCAGAAAGGCGGCGCCGAGCGCGAAGATCACGGTGAGCGCCATCGGGCGAAACATCTTGCCCTCGATGCCGGTCAGGAAGAGCAGCGGCACGTAGACCGTCACGATGATCGCGGCGCCGTACGCGGCGGGGCCGAGCACCTGGCTGCTCGCCTCGCGCACCGTGGCGAGGCGCTCCGGCAGCTCGAGCACGCGGCCAAGCTCGCGCTGACGCTCCGCGAGCCGGCGGAGGCAGTTCTCGACGATGATCACGGAGCCGTCCACGATCAGCCCGAAGTCGATCGCGCCGAGACTCATCAGGTTCCCGCTGGTGCGCGTCCGCGCCATGCCGATCGCGGTGAGCAGCATCGAGAGCGGGATGGCGAGCGCCGTGATCAGCGCGGCGCGCACGTGACCGAGCAGCGCGAAGAGCACTGCCACGACCAGGATGGCGCCCTCGAACAGGTTCTCCGCGACGGTGCGGATGGTGGCGTCCACCAGCGAGGTGCGATCGAGCACGGTCCTCGCCTCGACGCCGGGAGGCAGCGTCTTCCGGACCTCGGCGAGCCTCTCGCCCACGGCGTGGGCGACGTCGCGGCTGTTCTCGCCGATCAGCATCAGCGCGGTGCCGATGACCACCTCTTCGCCGTCGCTGCTCGCAGTGCCAGTCCGGAGCTCCGGGCCGATCCCGACGCTGGCTACGTCGCGCACGTAGATCGGCCGCGCGCCGCGCTCGCCGAGCACGATCGCGGCGATCTGTGTGGGGTCCTCGATCCGGCCCGCGGCGCGGACCGACCAGGCCTCGCCCGCGTGCTCGATGTAGCCCGCTCCGGTCGAGAGGTTGTTGCGCTCGAGCGCTTCGAGGAGATCCTGGAAGGTGAGCCCGTAGCCGACCAGGAGCCGCGGGTCGGGTCGCACGTGGTACTGCTTCACGTAGCCGCCGATCGCGTCGATGCCGGCGACGCCTGGCACGCCCTTGAGCTGCGGGCGGATGATCCAGTCCTGCACGAGCCGCAGGTAGGCGGCGCGCTCGACGTCGTTCTCGAGCCGCTCGCCCTCCGGTGTGAGGAACGTGCCGTCGGGCTGCCAGCCGGGCTCGCCGAGGCGGGGCTCCGCGCCGACGCCGTGCGGATGCGTGAAGGCGACGGTCCACATGTACACCTCGCCGAGGCCGGTCGAGATCGGCCCGAGGCGCGGTTCGACGCCCGGCGGGAGGCCGTCGCGCGCCTCGTCGAGGCGCTCCCCGACCTGTTGCCGCGCGAAGTACACGTCCACGTCGTCGTGGAACACGGCCGTCACCTGCGAGAAGCCATTCCGCGAGAGTGAGCGGGTGCTCTCGAGGCCCGGGATCCCGGAGAGCAGCGTCTCGATCGGGAAGGTGATCAGCCGCTCGACCTCGACCGGCGAGAATGACGGCGCCTGCGTGTTGATCTGGACCTGGTTGTTCGTGATGTCGGGGACGGCGTCGATCGGGAGGCGCGCGAGCTCGAACGCCCCCCAGCCCGCGAGCGCGGCCACGAGCAGCACGACGCCGATGCGGTACTCGATCGAGAAGTGGAGGAGTCGCTTCAGCATGGTCAGTGCCCGTGCTCGGCGGAGCTTTTCCCGAGCTCGGCCTTGAGGAGGAAGGTGTTGCCGGTGGCCACGCGCTCGCCCGCATCGAGACCGGCGGCGATCTCGAGGTGGCTCGTGCCCTCACGCCCGAGAACGACGACGCGAGGAACGAAGCCAGAGGCAGTCTCGACGAACACGATGCGTTGGCCCTCGAGCAGATGCACCGCGTCGCTCGGCACCAGCACCGCGGCCGGCGTCGAATCGAGCGCGCGCGCGGTCACGAACATGCCGGGCCGCCAGACGCGCTCGGGGTTCTGGAGCACGACGCGCGCCGTGGCGGTGCGCGTCTCGGGATCGATCGCGGGCGCCACGTACGACACCTCGCCGTCGGCGGCCATTCCACCCGCGACCGCCTGCACGCGCACGCCGAGCCCCGGCCGCACACGCCCGAAGTCCTTCTGGTAGAGGCTGAGCTCCACCCAGACCGTGGAGAGGTCCGCCACCACGAACGCCGGCTCGTCGCGGCCGGCCGCCTCGCCGAGCGTCAGGTGCTTCTCGATCACCACGCCGTCGATCAGCGTCTTGAGCTCGTAGCTCACCAGGCTCTCGCTGCTCTCGACCACGGCGAGCACGTCGCCCGCTTGTACCGTGTCGCCCGCGCTCCGGCGCACGTCCTGCACGATCCCCGGGAAGCGCGGGACGATGTGTGCAAGGCGGTCGCCGTTCGCGCGCACCTCGCCGAGCAGCTCGTGCCCGGAGTCGATCGGCCCGGGGCCCGCGATCGCCACCGAGACGCGGTAGCGCTCGCGCTGCTCGGCCGAGAGCACGAGGCCCTTGTCGTGCTCGCGCTCTTCGGCGTGCTTGTGCGCCTCGTGAGCGTGCTCGCTCGCCGGAGAGTCCGCGCTGCCGCAGGCGAGCGCGAGGACGAGCAGGTTCGTCGCGACGAGGCGTGCGGCGCTCACGGTCGGGCCTCCGGGGCCAGGGCGATGGCGTCGAGCGGGCGGCCGATCAGTCCTTCCAGCTCGGCGCGCGCGCGGTGGTACTCGGCGAGGGCTTCGATCTCCTCGTCGCGCAGGACGAAGAGCGTGCGCTGTGCGTCGAGCACCTCGACGTAGCGGAGGAGCCCGCTCCGCCAGGCCTGCGCGGCCCCGGCGAAGACGCGCTCGGCCTCGGGCAACGCGCGCTCGCGGAGCGCGAGCGCCTCCTCGTAGGCGCGCAGGAGGCGCCCGTGCGTGGAACGGAGCGTCGAGCCGACGGTGCCGACGGCCGCCCGCTGCTCCGACTCCGCGCGGCGGAGGCGGTAGCGCGCCTCGAGGACGGCGCCCTCGCGCCTGTCGAAGAGCGGGAGCGGCAGCGCGAGCTCGGCCACGAGCGCCCCGTCGCCGCCGTCGGCGTAGTGACGGCCGCCGAGGCCGAGGCGCACGTCGGGCGTGCGTTCCGCCTCCTCGGCCGCGAGCGCCGCCCGGCGCTCCGCGAGCTCGGCGGCGAAGCGCGCGAGCTCCGGGCTCTCGTCCGCGAGCGGCAGCAGCGCGTGGAGCGGCGGCGGCTTTGCCATGGCGGAGAGATCGCCGACCGCGCGCTCGAAGCGGGCCTCGCCTTCCCCCCACTGCGCAGCGAGCGCAACGCGCGCCGACTCCAGGCGGTGCGCCAGCTGGGCCCGCTCGATCGCGGCGCGCTCGAGCGCAACCCGCGCGCGACCGGCCTCGACCGGCGAGACCGCCCCGGCGCGAACCGTGGCCTCGACCGCGCGCACGGCCTCGCTGGAGATGCGGCGGTCGTCCGCCGCCACCGCGAGGTGCTGCTGGAGCGCCAGCACCGCGACGAAGGCGTCGGCCGTCCGCGTGATCACGGCGAGGCGCGCGGCCTCGTAGTCCCAGCCCGCGAGGTCGCGCCCGAGCGCCGCGCTCTCCCGGCGCCGCTCGCGCTTGCCGCCGAGCTCGAGCAGCTGCGAGAGGCTCAGCGTCGTCTGTGCGGCGTCGAAGCCCGAGACCGGGCCGGTGCCGGCGAAGTCCTCGAGCTCGACGCGGAGCTCCGGGTTCGGCCGCGCCCCGGCCTGGAGGAGCCGGGCCTCGCGCGCGCGGACCTCCCAGGCGAAGGCGGCGAGCGCAGGGCTCCGGGCGAGCGCCGCCGCGAGCGCATCGGCGAGCGCGATCGAGCCGCTCGGCTCGGGCGGGAGCTCCGGCGAGGCAAAGGGATCGACCGGCGCGGCGTAGGCGGGAAGACCGCTCGCGAGCAGGCGAGGCGCCGGCGCCTCGGCGAAGGCGGGAACGGAGAGCAGGAGCGCGAGCGCGAGGAACGCGCGCGCGCGAAGGGACGTTTCCATGTCGCTGACCCGAGCAAGGGGCCCGGCGCGAGCCGGGCTCGACTGCGGAAACCACGGGACGCACCCGCGGTGGCGTCTGGTCCGGGCTCGGGATCAGAGACGCAGGATGGCGCTGCGCTGCGTACGGCCGGCCGCAGCGACCGCGGCAACGCCGGCGCGCAGGTCCGTGCGCGTGGCGAGTGCAAAACCGCCGAGCGGGCTCGCGGCGAGGGCGAGGGCCGCGCCGGCGTCGTCGGCGCGCTTGCTCTTGCTCGAGATCAGCTCGCGGGCGTCGAGCGGGGTGTCGCTGCACGGCGCGGCGTGGCCGATCTCCCGGCAGCTGCTGTCCTCCGGTTCGGAGTCGCGGTCGCAGCCGCCGCTCTCGACCGCCACGTGGCCGTCGCTCGCGACGCAGAGCACGAGGCCGCCGGCGGGGACCGCGGCAAACCCCTGGAGGAGGAGGGCCAGGAAGACGAGCGGGGCGAGGCGTTCTCTCAGCGCGACCATGTTCCCCAGCCTTCGGCCAACCGGGCCGAAACCTCGAGCAGCCTAGCGGCTGCTCCGCGCGCCGTCCCACTCCTCGTCCTCACGCGCGGATCGCGACGCCCCGGTACATGTGCGCGAGAATCGGGGGGCCCTTGTGCTGGAAGCGGTCGAGCGATGCGAGCGAGAAGCCCGCTCTCTCGACGAGCTGGTCGATGGGCCGGTTGATGTTGCAGCCGTCCATCAGGCGGCGCCAGAACGGGTTCACGCGATCCTGCCAGCGCATCGTGCTCGGACGCGAGCTGCGGCCGTGCTCGATGAACAGGTAGCGGCCGCCGGTCTTCAGCACGCGCCGCATCTCGGCGAGCGCCGCGCTGGGATCCGGGATGGAGCAGAGCGTCCACGTCGTGATCACGCAGTCGAAGCGCGCGGAGTCGAACGGCAGCGCACCGTCGGCACGCAGCACGGTGCGCTCGACGGGGAACGCCGCGCGCGCGATGCGCTCCTCCACTGCGGGGACCCCCGCGGTCCGCATCGGATCGAGCCCCGTGACCCTCTCCACGCCCTTGCCGTAGTGCTCGAGGTTGCGCGCCGTGCCGAAGCCCACTTCGAGGACGTTTCCTTCCGCGCCGCCGACGGTTTCCGGGCGGAGCTCGTCCATGAACGCCATCGCCCAATCCTGGATCCGGGGCTTGAATCGCTCGCGCAGTCCCATGCTCGCCCTCGTTGGTCGGTGCATCCGGGAGCGCTTCAGGGTATCGGACGAGCCTTCGGTGCCGGTTCCCTCGACGGCCTCAGCGCTGCGGCGGCGGGCCTCCCATGGGCCCCCCATGCGGGCAGCTCCCCGGCGCCATCATGCAGGACTGGTCGTGCATCATCTGCCAGTGATGCTGCATCCCCTGCATGTGCTGGTGCATCGCCGGGTTGGGCGTGCCTTTGGCTTCGCTCTCACGCAGCGCGCTCCGCATCGCCTCCATCTCCTTCTGCATCTCCGCGAGCTGCCTCTGGAGCGCCTCGACCTGTGCCCGCGTCGGCGGCTCCTCGGCCCGGACGCTCACGCCGCTCGCGAGGAGGCCGGCCGCGAGCGCTGCCACCAGGACCCGTCTTCCACCGACTCGCCTCGCACGCATTGCATCCCCTCCTGCGCGGAGAGAGGCAAGCAACGTGCCACCCGCGCGCGGAGCGCCCTGCAGCCGAGGGCTGGCGAGCCGGGGCGAGCCGCCCCGCTCGGGGCGGCGCGCCCCTCACTCCTCGAAGGCGCGGTCGATGCGCTCGAAGCGGCGGCGGATCATGGCGCGGCTCTCGGGATGCGGGAGTAGATAGAGCCGGTTGCGCTTGATCCCGTCCAACACGAGCGCCGCGACCTCCTCGACGGCGATCACGCGGCCCGTCATCTGGCCGTCCTCGACCTGCGGGTAGTGCTGCGCCTCGGGGCCGCCGTAGCCGGCCTGCCGGTTCCGCCCGGACGCGTCGATGTTCGTGCGTACGCGCATCGGACAGAGCACCGAGGCGCCGATGCCGTGCGCGCGGAGCTCGCGGTGGAGCACCTCCATCAGCGCCACGACGCCGTACTTGGCCACGCAGTAGGCGCCGAGCCCGATGTTGGGCACCAGGCCCGCGAAGGATGCAGTGGCGAGCACGTGGCCGCCCTCGCCCTGCTCGACGAGACGCGGCACGAACACTTCGACGCCGTGGATCACGCCCCAGAGATCGACGTCGATCACCCAGCGCCAATCCTCGTGCGTCATCCCCGTTACCGCGCCCGCGACCGCGACACCCGCGTTGTTGAAGACGACGTCGGCGCGGCCGTAGTGCTTCCAGCTGGCGTCGGCGAGCGCCTCGACGGCTGCGCGGCTCGTGACGTCGGTGACGACGCCGATCGCGTCGGCCCCGCTCCCGCGGAGCTTCGCCACGGCGGCGTCGAGCGCCTGTTCCTCCACGTCGGCGAGCACGAGCTTCGTGCCCTCTTTCGCGAGCGCCTTCGCGGTCGCGAAGCCGATCCCGCTCGCGCCGCCCGTGATCACGGCCACCTTGCCTCGCAGCGTCTCCATGTCGCCTCCAGCTGGGGCGCAGGATACCCTCGCCCCGTGCCGCCGAGCGACCTGGAGCGGATCTTCGCGGCGCTCGAGGCCTCGGGCGCACGGTACCTCGTGGTGGGCGGCGTCGCCGTGGTGCTGCACGGCCATCCGCGCTTCACGGCGGACCTCGACCTCGCCGTCGCCCTCGACGCCGCCAACGTCGAAGCGTTGCTCGGAGCGCTGGAAGGGCTCGGCTACCAGCCGCGCGCACCGGTGCCGCTGCGCGCGTTCGCGGATCCGGAGCAGCGAGCGGAGTGGACGCGAACCAAGGGACTCACCGTGTTCTCGCTCTGGAGCACGGAGCTCCTAGGCACCGAGGTCGACCTGTTCGTGGAGGATCCACTGCCGTTCGAGGCAGCGTGGTCGCGTCGCCTGCGTGCCGAGCTCGGCGAGCTCGCCGTCAACGTCGCGAGCATCCGAGACCTGATCGCGATGAAACGCCGCGCAGGGCGCCCCCAGGACCTCGAGGACGTACGGGAGCTCGAGGCGCTGGCACGCGATCTCGGAGAGCGCAGCGGTGAGTGACAGCCCTGGCTGGGAGCAGCACCGCGAAGCCCAGCGCAGGGCCTGGTTCCGACTGACGTATGCAGAGCGCCTACGCTGGCTCGAGCAGGCGAAGCGCTTCGCGGCGCGGGCGCTCGCATCCGCGCGCGAGCGCAGCGAGCGAGCTCGCGAGGAGAGGAACCGCGGCTAGCGCGCCGCCGGCACGCCCTTCGCCCGCCACTCGGCGGCGGCCGCGCGCACCCAGGCGAGATCGTCCTCCGCCGCGCGCGCGCGAACCTGCGCGAGGTCGAGCCCGTAGGCGCGCGCGGCGTTCTCGCCCAGGATCTTCGCCTTGAGGCGCGGCGTGAGCTCCGGGTAGCCGAAGCGCTCGCGCAGCTCCTCCGGAATCTGGAACGCCCGGAAGGCGTCGAGCGCGGGTTGCGACGGTCCGTACCAGATCGCGTCGGTGCCCCAGAGCACGCGGTCCTCGCCGACGGCGAGGAGGAGCTTCCCGAGCACGTGCGCGGCCTCCTCGGGCCGGCGGATCAGGCAGAACCAGGTGGAGCCGAGCTCGGCCCACACGTTCTGGCCGGGGCGGATCCCGGCGTCGCGGAGCGAGGCGACGAGGCGGTTCGTGCCGTCGCCCGCGCTCGTCTCCGTGAACGCGCCTTCGGGCGGCGTGCCGGTCAGCGGCACCTCGTAGCCCGAGTGGTAGATCAGGAAATCGAGCTCCGGGAACGCGTGCGCGGCGGGCCCGACGTCGCGCGGCGAGCCGGTCGGTGCGCCGTAGCTGATGCCTTTGTGCACGCACACGCGCCGCACGCCGCTCGTCTTCGCGCGCTCGAGGAACGGAATGCCGGTGTCCTCGTCGTCGAGAAACCAGCCTGGGACTTCGTTCGCCTGCGGCTCACTGCGCGCAGCGCTGCGCGCCGCTTGCGAGGGCAGCGCGCCGAAGGGCCCCATCTGTCCGAGCGTGTAGACCTTCCAGCCGGCGGGGCGGAGGCGGTCGCGCCGCTCGGCGAGCGTCTCGACCTCGCCCGGCACGTCGGGGTGGACGACGGCGTGGCTGAGGAGCCTTCCGCCACCGCCGAGCCGCTCGGCGAGCTCGCGCGTGCCCGCGAGCTCGCGGTCGTCGAGCATGCGCTCGGGCCCGAGGCCGGGCGCCGAGGTGAGCACCGCGAGCGCCGTCTCACTCTCGACGAAGACGCAGCGCAGGTACTCGGCGAGGTCGTAGGCCGCGAGGCCGTCCATGCCGCGCCACCAGCCTGGTCGCACTGCCTCGTACAGAGCGCGGATGTTCGCGTGCCACGGCCCGCACTCCGGGCGGTCGGCCACGAAGTGGGTCTGCACGTCGATCACGACCGCGTCGCCGCCGAGCGCGCTCCGCGCGGCGTCCTCGTCGAAGAGGGCAGCCTCGGGCACGCGGTAGAACTCGCGGCCCGCCTCGGCGTTCAGCGCGCGGAGCCCCGCCGCCGTGCCGCGCCGCCCGGTCGCGAGGGCGCCGAATGCGAGGCCGGCGCGCCGCGCCGCGCGCTCGCCCTCCGCCACGAAGCGCGCGACGGCGCGCTTCTCGCGCGCGGTGCGCGGCGGCGGCGCGTACTCGTCGCTCGAGCGCCGTTCGAGGAAGCTCGGGAGCGGCGGGCGGCTCGGCATCGCGTTCCCACTCTATCAACGTGGTATCGTGCCGCGCCCCATGCGCGCCGCCGTCGCCCGGCAGTACGGGCCGCCCGAGACGCTTCGCATCGAAGAGCTCCCGCGTCCGGTGCTCACGCCCGGCGCCGTGCGCGTCCGGGTCCGCGCGGCGGCCTCGAACTTCCCCGATCTGCTGCTGCTCGCGAACCGCTACCAGGTCTCCGCGCCGCTCCCCTTCACGCCCGGGAGCGAGCTCGCGGGCGAGGTGCTGGAGTGCGCGCCGGACGTCACGGCGCTGCTTCCCGGTGCGCGCGTCTACGGCGCCACGCTGGCCGGCGCCTTCGCGGAGGAGGCCGTTCTGCCGGCCGCGGCGCTCTTCCCCGTTCCGCCTGGCGTGGACTTCCCGAGCGCCGCCGCATTCGGTGTGGCGTACACGACGGCGTGGGGCGCGCTCGCGGCCGCCGGGCTCGCGGCGGGCGAGACGCTCCTCGTCCTCGGCGCCGCCGGTGGGGTCGGCCTCGCTGCGGTCGAGGTCGGGCGCGAGCTCGGTGCGCGCGTGATCGCCGCCGCCTCGAGCGAGGCGAAGCGCGCACTCTGCATCGCGAAGGGGGCGGCGGCCGCGCTCGACTCGTCCCCCGAAGGCTTGCGCGAGCGGGTGCGCGAAGTCGCGGGCAAGCGCGGCGTGGACGTCGTGGTCGATCCGGTGGGGGGCGCCACGAGCGAGCCGGCGTTGCGCTCGCTCGCATCGGGCGGACGCCACGTGGTGGTCGGCTTCGCGAGCGGCGAGATCCCGCGCATCGCGACGAACCTGCTGCTCCTCCGGAACGCCAGGCTGATCGGCTTCGAGGTCGGGGGCTGGCAGCGCGACGACGCGTTAGCCGCGCGCGAGGCGCGCGCCACCCTCGAGGGCTGGCTCGCGGAGGGTCGCATCGCGCCGCACGTCGGTGCGCGCTTCCCGCTCGAACGCACGGCCGAGGCGCTCTCGCTCGTCGCCGAGCGGCGCGCGCTCGGCAAGCTCGTGATCGAGCCTTAGGCCTCGCTGCGCGCCGGGCGAGCCGGCCGCGCCCGCCGGCCCGCGGGGGCAGCGGCCCGCGCGCGCCGCGTGTCGAGCACGATCCCCTCGCGGAGCCCCCAGTCGCAGAGCGTGAACCCTTCGATTCGCAGCAGCGAGAGCGCCGCGCCCAGGATCTCGAGCCCGACGGGCAGGAGCTGCGCACGCCGCGCCGTCACGCCGGCGATGGCCTCGCGCGCGGGTCGGTCGAGCGCGATCAGCTCGCGGCCGAGCGCCGCCAGGTCGGGCCGCGCGACGAAGATGCCGCGCGCGGCCACGCGCTCGTCGCCGCCCGGGCGCGCGGCCAGCACGCGCGCCACCGCGCGCACCGTGCCGCCCACGCCGATGCAGCGTGTGGCGCCGAGCGCGGCGATCGCTTCGAGCTCGGGCTCGAGCAGCTCGCGGATGCGGAGGCGGAGCGCACGCAGCTCCTCCGCGTCGGGCGGGTCGCGACGGATGAGCTCCGCGTAGAGTCGCTCGACGCCGGCCGGCAGCGTGCGCACCAGGCGCACGCCGTCGCTGCCGCCCACCACGAGCGAGAGGTTGCCGCCGCCGAGGTCGAGTCCGAGCGCCGTGGCCGTGCCGAGCTCGACGCGGCCGCGGATCGCCTGGAAGACGAGCCTCGCCTCCTCGTTCGGCGAGAGCACCTGCACGGGGGCGCCGAACACGCCGCCGACCGCGTCGGCCAGCTCGCGCGCGTTCTTCGCCTCGCGGAGCGCGGCGGTTCCGACGGCGACCAGCTCGACCGCGCGCAGCTCCTCTGCGCGCTCGCGGAGCCCGCGCGCCGCTTCGACCACCGCGGCGATCGTCTCGGGGGGAATCTCCTGCCCGGCGAGCGCGCCGCCCTCGCGCCACGGGATGCGCTCGCGCACCACGCGCTGCACGTCGCCGGAAGGCGTCGCTTCGGCCACCAGCAGATGGAGCGCGGTGCTGCCGAGCTCGAACACGGCCACGCGCGCCGGTGCGTCGCGGCGCCGGGCGCGCCGCAAGCGCTGGAGACGGAGCCGGGTCACGCGCGGGAGCGTCTGCGCGAGCTCACGCCGCGGCGAGAAGTAGGTGGCGTGGGGCGGCGAGCCCTCGAGCCGCCAGGTGGAGCCGGGCTCGCAGCGGCTCTCGAGCTCGGGGGCGGCGCCGAGCCCAAGGAGCCGCCCGAGCAGCCCGGTCACGGTGCTCCGGTGCGTGCACACGACTGCGGCCTCGTCGAGCCCGCGCAGCAGGCGGAGCGCCAGCTCGAGCGGGGCGTCTTCGTCGAGGCGGTCGTCCACGTGGATGGGCAGCCCGCGCTCGGCGGCGAGCGGCGCGAGCGTCTCGCGGCAGCGGAGCGCGGGGCCCGCAACGAGCCGTGCGACGCTTCGCCCGGCCAGGAAGCCGACGAGGCCCGTCGCCTCGGCCTTCCCTTGGTCCGAGAGCGGGCGTGCGCCGCCCGCACCCTGCCAGCTCTCGGGCGGGACGCCGGTCGCACAGCGCACCAGATGGATGCGCAAGGCCCCTCCCCACTAGCTGCGCGTGCGCGCGAGTTCCTGGAGCCGCTCCTGCGGAGAGAAGCCGCCGGCCTCGGGGCGACGCGTCCAGCGCCCGTCGGGCCCGAGCTCCCAGCTGCGCGCTTCGGGGTCGAGGTTCACGGCCAGGATCTCGTCCAGGCGTGCGCGCAACGCGGGATCCTCGACGGGCGCGAGCACCTCGACGCGCCGGTCGAGGTTGCGCGTCATCAGGTCGGCCGACCCGATCAGGTGATGCCGTCCCCTCGCCTCGCTGCCGAAACGGAAGACCCGCGAGTGCTCGAGGAAACGGCCCACCACGCTCCTCACGCGGACCGTCTCCGAGAGGCCGGGCACGCCGGGCCGGAGGCAGCAGATGCTTCGGACGAGGAGATCGATCCGGACGCCCGCGCGCGCAGCACCGTAGAGCGCGTCGATCATGTCCGGATCCTGGAGCCCGTTCACCTTGATCACGATCTCGCCGTCGCCGGAGTCGATCTCCTCCTGGATCCGCGCGAGGAGGCCCGAGCGCAGCGTGGACGGCGCGACCAGCAGCTTGTGATACGCGCTCTGCTGGCCGCAGCCGGTCAAGTGGTTGAACAGGTCGCCCACGTCGGCGCCGATCTCGCGCGAGGCGGTGAGCAGACCCACGTCCTCGTACCCGCGCGCAGTCTCGGGGTTGTAGTTCCCCGTGCCGATGTGGCAGTACCGGCGGATGCCGTCCTTCTCGCGGCGCACCACGAGCGCCACCTTCCCGTGCGTCTTGAGGCCGACCAGGCCGTACACGACGTTTCCGCCCGCCGACTCGAGCGACCGCGCCCACTCGATGTTCGCTTCCTCGTCGAAGCGCGCCTTGATCTCGACGAGCGTCACCACCTCCTTGCCGTCCTGCGCCGCCTGGATCAGGGCGCGCAGCAGTCGGTTCTCGCGGAGCGCGGTGCGATAGAGGGTGTGCTTGATGGCGAGCACTTCCGGGTCGCGCGCCGCCTCCTCGAGGAAGGCCTCCACCGAGGTGCGGAACGAGTCGTACGGGTGGTGGACCATCACGTCGCCTGAGCGCAGCGTCGTGAAGACGTCCTCGCGCGCATCCTTCCGCGCGAGGCGCGCCTGGGTGGCGGGCTGCCACGGGGCGTCCTTCAGGTCCGGCCGGTCGATGCCCACGACCTGCCAGAGCGCGCCGAGGTCGAGCGGGCCGCGCTGCAGGTAGATGTCGGTCTCGCCGAGGTCGAGACCCTCGGCGAGGAGGCGCGTCACCTCGGGCGAGGCGGCGGACTCGATCTCGAGCCGCACCGCGTCGTTCACGCGCAGGCGCCGGTGGAGACCGGACTCGATCGCGGCGAGGAGGTCGTCGGCCTCGCCCTCGTCCACCAGGAGCTCCGCGTCTCGGGTCACGCGGAAGGCGTGAGCCGCCACGATCTGCGTGCCCGGGAAGAGCTGGTCGAGGTGCGCGGCGATCAGCCGCTCGATCGGCAGCAGGCGGCCGTCGCCGAGGTCCGCGAAGCGCGGCAGCACGGGCGGCACCTTGACGCGCGCGAAGCGGCGCACGCCGGCGGCGTCGTCCACGAGCACGGCCAGGTTCAACGAGAAGTTCGAGATCCACGGGAAGGGGTGCGCGGGATCCACGGCGAGCGGCGTCAGGGCGGGATGGATGCGCGTCTCGTACTCGTGGCGGAGCCGGGCGCGGTCGCGCTCGGTGAGCGCGTCCCAGTCCACGAAGGAGATTCCCTCGGCAGCGAGGCGCGGAACCAGGTCCTTCGTGAACACGCGCTCCTCGCGCCGCAGGAGTTCCTCGACGGCGAGCCGGATCTCCTGGAGCTGCTCGCTCGGGCTCTTGCCGTCCGGCGAGGCCGAGAGCACGCCGGCGTCGATCTGGGCCTTCAGGCCGGCGACCCGCACCTGGAAGAATTCGTCCAGGTTCCGCGCGCAGATGGCCACGAACTTGACGCGCTCGAGGAGCGGCAGCTCCGCGTCCTCCGAGAGCGCGAGCACGCGGCTGTTGAACGCGAGCCAGGACAGCTCCCGGTTCAGGAAGCGGTCCGGACCGTCGCTCGCGGGGGGAGTCTCTTGCTTGCTCACGGGGGGGTCGTCTCGAGGCGTCCAGCTTGAGGCGTAACGCCTCGACCCGGGGAGGTGAACCGTGACGTTCCCGTGACGATTCGGTGCTCGTACCGGGTGCTTCACGGAATCAGCCGGACGCCAGACGATAACCGACGCCCCGCACCGTCTCGATCAGGTTCCCCGCGCTCCCGAGCTTCCTCCGGATGGCCTTCACATGGGTGTCGATGAGGCGCGGGCTCGCCGCGTCGGGCGCCCCGAGCAGGAGCCCGAGCAGCTCACTGCGACGCACCACGCGGCCGCGCTCCTGGGCAAGGAGCCGCAGCACCTCGAACTCGCGCCAGGTGAGCGGCACCGGGCGCCCGTCCATCTCCACCAGGGCCTTCTTGAGATCGACGCGTAGCGGCCCCACCCGCGTCTCCCCTTCCTCCTCCGCCGCGCGGGGCCGCCTGCCGCGCCGTAACAGGGCCTGCACGCGCGACGCGAGCTCGCGCGGGAAGAAGGGATCCTGGGCGAAGTCGTCGGCGCCGCACTCGAAGGCGAGGATGCGGTCCATCTCGTTCACCCAGCGGCTCACGACCAGCACCAGCACCGTGGCGCCCGTCTCCGACTCACGCAGCCTGCGGCAGAGCGCGAGCCCCGACATGTCTTCGAGGAGCGCGTCGATCACGACGAGCGCGATGCTGGAGCTCTCGCGCTGGAGCAGCTCGAGCGCGCCCGCGCCGTCCTTCGCCTCGACCACCTCGAGCGGAGCGCCCAGGAGCGCGGCGCGTACGCGAGCCGCCCACTCGGCGGACCCGCCCACGATCAATACGCGCGGACGCTCAGTTTCGGAATCGGGGTACACGGGCGAGACAACGTCACCGGAGCCCGCGACGAACGCGTGTGGATCCGGCGTAGATTGTTCGAAGCCACGGTGAAGATCGGCGTCGCAGGGAGGTCAACCGGGAGCCGGGAGCGGGCAGCTGAGGGAGACGGGGATGCTCGGAGGCGGCGGCAACCCGTTCACGGTGACGCGGAAGCGCCCCTTCTCCACGTCGACCTTGGCGCGTTTCACCTCCTCCAGGGCGTCTTCGACGTTCTGTTCGAAGCCCGCCGGCAGTCCGAACGACGCGAGGTTCTCGCCGAGCTCGTCGCACTTGAGACGCACCTTGCTCTTCTCGCCCTCCTTCCGGAGCTTGGCCTTGAGCTTGCACTGGCTCGTGGTCGTTGCGCTGAACACGGTGCTGCTCTGCTCCCGGATGGTGAGCGTCAGTTCGACCTCCCCCCCGAACACTCCCGAGACCTGCTTCTGGTTCGCGCTCTTGATCGTTCCGAGCGAGCGGTAATCGAAGCTCACCACCCGGCTGTGCAGGGGGTCCGTGTCGGTGCCGCGCACGAGGCCCGCGAGGCAGAAGCGATCGGAGCCGGTGTCGATGTCGAGGAAGCTCTGGTTGTTCCCGTCGACCGTGTAGGCCACGCGATCCAGGAACTCGTACTCACCCGAGAGGTCGCCCGGCGGAATGGGTGTCGGCGTGGGCGTCGGCGTCGCGGTGGGAGTCGCGGTCGCGGTAGCCGTGGCGGACGGCGTCGCCGTAGGCGTCGCTGTCGCAGTGGCGGTTGCAGTCGGAGTCGGAGACGGGGTCGGCGAGCCCGATGGGGGTACCGTCGCCGTCGGCGTGGCCGTCGCCGTCGGAGTCGCAGTCGCGCTGGGCGTGGGGGTCGGCGTGGGGGTCGGAGTCGGCAGGCCAGCCAGCACTGCGCTGATCGCCAGGTTGTCGAGCGCCGGCTGATCCGCCCCCTGCGGGCTGAACGTCAGCCGCACGAAGCCCCGATCGCTGCTCCCGGTGCCCAGGAGGAACATGAACTGCGAGTCGACCGTCGTCAGATTCGCCGTGCCGAAGGACTGGAAGTCGATGCCGTCGCCCGAGAACTCGACGTCCACGTCCGAGGCGCCCGAGGACATGCGCCCCGCGAAGCTGACCACCCAGCTGCTGCCGGTGCTCGGGAGGCTCCGGAGGTCGGCCTCGAACACGATGGTCGCGGCCATCGGCGCGAGCATCGCCAGCGACTCGGTCGAGAACTGCCCCTCGTCGGCCAGCACCGTGAACGAGTCGAAGTCCACCCCGCCCGGCGCGGTCAGATTCGAGACCAGCGAGCCGCCCAGCGCCGAGCTCGGCAGGAACTGCTCGTTGCCGCTGCCGGCCGGGACCGAGGTCGAGCCGAAGTCGCCGTTCGCCCACATCGTCCCGAAGGCCGCGGACTCGGCGCCGGCCCCGAAGGTCGCATCCAGATCCGAGTAGTTGGCGGAGAGCGTGTTGGTGAACGTGTCTCCCCCGTCGACGGACATGAAGCCATCGCCCGCGTACTGGGAGAAATCCCAGCCGGCGACCATGGCCGGCTGCGCGGA
>Ga0187893_10003439_pt1 | contig 32135 bp, 35 predicted proteins | sample MA1701074metaG_FD_139574 | JGI IMG/M metagenome (GOLD analysis project Ga0187893, IMG submission 139574) | White microbial mat communities from a basaltic lava cave in the Kipuka Kanohina Cave System on the Island of Hawaii, USA - MA170107-4 metaG ...
GGAAGGGGGATAATTCATGGCCAACCTCCTGTAAGGGTAATTGGCCCTGAATCATACCCCTTCCGGTGAAAGCGGACACTTCATGTGCTACGGGAACCGGACAATTCATTAGCTTACGACAGGCTCAAAAACACCAGTTGACAGGCCGGGGGAATTCGGGTATGCTTCCTCTCAGTAGCAAAGGGTGAACAAGTAACTTACGAGTAACTTCGAATCAACCTCGCCTCTACAAAGAGTGCCCATCACCAATCTTCGTTTCTCAGCAATGAACTCGATCTGGTCGAAAGTGACTACAAATCTATCGAAAGGAGAATTTTGTTAATGGAAACAGGAACTGTAAAATGGTTCAATAATTCCAAAGGTTACGGCTTTATTGCCCGCCAAAACGGAAGTGATGTGTTTGTTCATCACACCGCGATTAAAGGCGATGGCTACAAGTCTTTGGAAGAAGGCCAGCGGGTTCAATTCAATGTGACTCGTGGTCCTAAAGGCGAACAAGCGACAGACGTTACGAAGCTTTAAGCCAAAAGGAACCTCAACGAAAAAGCCACCGGCGTAATACCGGTGGCTTTTTTTATTCTATGTCAAATTACTGGCTGACCCGGTTTTGGTTTCAAAAGGCTCTGGCCTTTATTTACCTCATCGCTTTTCTGATTGCCCTCAACCAATTCACCGCTCTGAACGGTGAGCACGGCCTCGTCCCGGCCGCTCATTTCCTCGAAAAATTCAGCTTCTGGGACATGCCCAGCATTTTCTTTCTCCATGCCTCGGATCCATTTTTCCGTCTCGTTGCCGGATTGGGAATTCTTCTTGCCGTCTTGGCGCTCACCGGAATTTCAGAAGCCTTCGGAATGTTTTTTTCGGTTGCGGTTTGGTTTTTGCTTTGGGCGCTTTATTCCTCATTCGTGAATATCGGGGAGGTTTTCTATGGCTTCGGCTGGGAGATCATGACGCTCGAAGCGGGTTTCCTCGCCATCTTTCTGGGCTCTTCAAAAACCGAGCCCCCGAAAATCATTATCGGGTTCATCCGCTGGATGCTTTTCCGGACGATGTTCGGCGCGGGGCTCATCAAAATCCGCGGGGACGAATGCTGGCGCGACCTGACCTGTCTCGTTTATCATTATGAGACCCAGCCTTTGCCGAACCCCTTGAGCTGGCACTTTCATCACCTGCCTGTTTTCATCAATAAGCTCGGGGTGGCCTTCAATCATTTTGTGGAGCTTGTAGCGCCCTGGGGATATTTTGCGCCGCCCCCGGTTTCCTGGATCGCGGGAGGCCTCACGGTCCTTTTTCAGACGATTTTGATTTTCAGCGGCAATCTTTCGTTTCTCAATTATTTGACGATCGTCCTTGCGATCGCCTGCTTTGACGACCGGTTTCTTTCCAAACTTATCCCCGTCAAAGTGCCCCCGACTGTCCCCATGTCCGGACTCCGCAAAGGAGTCTTGAAAGTTTTGACGGGGGCCATTGTGCTTTTCAGTATCCCGCCGGTGGTCAACATGTTTTCCCCTTATCAAATCATGAACACAAGCTTTGAGCCTTTTCATTTGGTCAATACTTACGGGGCTTTCGGTTCGGTCGGGAAAACGCGGCCGGAGATTATCATCGAGGGAACGGAAGAGACGGTGGTTGCAGAATCAACCGAGTGGCGGGAGTATGAATTCAAAGCCAAGCCGGGGGACCTCAAACGCACTCCGCCCATTGTCTCGCCCTACCATTACCGGCTGGATTGGCTCCTGTGGTTTGCCGCGATGTCGGACTTTCGCCATTACCCCTGGATTTTGAATCTCACAGCGAAGCTCCTCAAAAATGATCCCGAAACGCTTAGCTTGATCAAAACCAATCCCTTTCCGGGCGCGCCTCCCAAATATATCCGTGCCATTCTTTACGAATACAAATTCACCTCACCCGGGGAGAGGAAGCAAACCGGCGCCTGGTGGACGCGCAAGTATCTCCGGGAATACCTCCCCGCGCTCTCGCTTGATAACCCCCAGTTCCAAGGGCTCCTCCAGAAAGCGGGTTGGACGGAGTAGCCCCTTTTTGGGTATAATGGGTGCCCCTATGAACGAGAAGTTAGCCGAGGCACAGGCACCGCAGGCAGCCAAGGCGCAGGGCGCGCCTGAACTCCCGCGCCAATTCGTGAATTTCCGCTTCTTCCGGGTGGACCCCCTTTGGCGGAGACTCCCCGAAGCGGAAAAGGAAAAAGGCCGCAAAGAATTCCTTCAGGTGGTGGAAAACTTCAAGAAGAAGGGCGTTCTCGTTTTAAGCTATTCTCTTGTCGGGATTCGGGGCGATGTCGAGTTCCTTATTTGGCGGATCAGCGAAGTCCTGGATGACTTCCAGGCCATGTCCTCCCAGTTCCTCCAAACGGGGCTGGGGAAATACGTCACTATCCCTTATTCCTTCGTTGCCATGACCAAGCGCTCGATTTATGTGGACCAACACGTCCATGAAGGGCAGGAGGCCCGCCGCGGCCGGATCGTTCCCGGTGAATCCAAATACCTTTTCATTTACCCCTTTGTGAAGACCCGAGAATGGTACCGCCTGCCCAAAGAGAAACGCCAGGAGCTCATGGATGAGCATATCCGGATCGGGCATCAGTACCCTTCGGTGAGGCTCAATACGACCTATTCCTTCGGCCTGGATGATCAGGAATTTGTGGTGGCTTTTGAGACGGACAAACCCGCAGATTTCCTTGATCTGGTTATGGAACTCCGCGAAGTCGAGGCCAGCCGCTACACCTTGCGCGACACCCCGATTTTTACCTGCATTAAGAAGCCTCTTGAGACGATCCTCAAAGAGCTTTAAGCCGCTTTAAACCCTCTTCCTTAAATCCGCTAAATCGTTTATAATTAAATTTTCGCCCTAAGTCTAAGGTGGGAAATGAGTTCAGGCGATCAGCCCAATCCCCAAGAGGAACTGAAAAAAGAGGCGTTGCGCATCTTTCAAAAGGCCTACGAAGAGCAGGTGAAAGGCGATTTGAATCAGGCGGCCAGTCTTTACAAAAAATCCATCGAGACTTTTCCGACGGCCGAGGCCTACACCTTTCTCGGCTGGACCTACAGCTTCATGGGAAAGTTCGATGACGCCATCGAGGAATGCCGCCGGGCCATCGGGGTGGACCCGGATTTCGGCAACCCCTACAACGATATCGGCGCCTACTTGATCGAAAAAGGCCGGCTCGACGAGGCGATCCCCTGGCTTGAGAAGGCGATCCACGCCAAGCGCTACGACAGTTATTGTTTCCCCCACTATAATTTGGGGCGCATCTGGGAGAAAAAAGGCGAATGGGAGAAGGCCATCGAATGTTACCGCAGTGCCGTGAAGGCCAATTCCGATTACACGCTGGGCATCCGCGCCATGCACCGTTTGCAGGGGATGAGCAATTGATGCGCAAATTTTTATCCCTCGCCTTCCTTATTTGTCTTTGGCCCGGCACGACTTTTTCCCAGGCGAATGTCACTCCCAAAAACGAACTCCCCATGTACGGCGGCCTCTCCTTCACGCGCCAGGAAGAGCAGGCCAATGCCGACTTCGTCGAATACCAGCTCTCGCTTTTCGGAACGAAAGAGACCGCATTTGAAAACCTCTATGCCCGGGCGTGGGACCATTTTTTTGCGGGGGACTGGGCCATGACCATGAAACGTTTCAACCAGCTTTGGCTCATCGATCCCGAACGCCCGGAAGTCCATTTTGGATTCGGCTGTGTTTTGACCCAGATGGGACGGATGGAGGAAGCGGTGAAATATTTCCGGACCGCCGCGGAAAAATACGGATTTGGCCCCGCCCAGAATGCCCTCGGGGTTGTTTTGGGACAGGGGGCGGAAGGCCCCGCAAGCGCGGCCGAGGCAAACAGTTGGTACGAAACCTCGGAGAAACGGGGTTATTCGGGAGTCTGGAAACAGTATCGGGGCCAGATGGGCGGAGAAGTTTTCAAGGTCGCGATCGACGGATTCAAAAGGGAAAATGGAATTGGCGGGCATTTCCACGACGAAAAGTTCGTCCGCAAGATGAATGACAAAAGCATCCTTCGCTGGACCGTCAAGGAAGTCCAGCAGGGGACCGGTGAGCGTTATTCCGTCATATCCGCCAAGCGGGTGACGGAATTTTTCAAGGCCCTCCAGAAACAGCCGAAAGACCGGCTAAGAAACGGGCTTTGGCTGGTGCTCCCCGCCGCCGACTTGCGGAGCGATCAGGATCAAAAGGAACTTCTCGAACTTGAGGAGCTCATGAGACAAAACGGAATCCCTTACTTTCAATGCCTGATGAATAAACTCCCGGACGGCTGGGTGAGGATCAACTGATGGGCGGGATCCTGATCACTTTTGTTTTTGCGGCCGGGGTCGCCGGGCTTTTTATTTTCCTGGCGAGTACGCTCGGCCCCAAAAAACCCAATCCCGTCAAAGACGAACCCTTTGAATGCGGAGAAAAACCCTTTGGCTTGCCGGAGGGAAGGCTCCCCGTGAGATTTTATCTCGTGGCGATGCTTTTCGTCCTTTTCGATGTCGAGCTTGTGTTTCTCTTTCCCTGGGCCGTGGTTTGCCGGGAACTCGGAGCGGCCGGGTTTGTGGGAATCCTGATCTTTTTATTTTTCCTTTTTTTGGGGTTCATTTACGCGTGGGAAAAAGGAGCGTTGGAATTTAAATGAGCAAAGAAGATTATGCATTGAGCCCCTCCACCGGATTTTTCACGAGCAAGCTCGATGAAATTGTGGGCTGGGCGCGCAAGTACTCCATCTTCCAGTACCCTTTTGTGACCGCCTGCTGCGGGATGGAATACATGGCAACGGCCTGTTCCCACTATGACATGGACCGTTTCGGCGCCGGGCTTCCGCGTTTTTCTCCGCGCCAGTCCGACGTCCTGATGGTGGTCGGGACGATTTCTCACAAAATCGCGCCGGTCCTGAAACGCATCTATGACCAGATGACCGACCCCAAATGGGTGGTGGCCTTCGGGGTGTGCACCTGTACGGGCGGGTTTTACGACAACTATGCGACGGTGATGGGGATTGATCGGATTATTCCCGTGGATGTTTATATCCCGGGGTGCCCCCCGCGGCCCGAGAATGTCCTGGACGGTTTAATGAAATTACAGGAGAAGATACAGAAACAAAAACAACTCATATGAACCGTCATTGCTTCGTCGCGCCGCCGGCGCTCCTCGCAGAGAAATTTCCCGAAGCCATCATTTTGGTTCATGACTTCCGGGGCGACGAGACGATCGTCGTTAAAAAAGAAAAACTCCTTGAGATGATGCGTTCCTTAAAGGGCGACGGCGGGCTTGATTTTAATGTCCTGATGGATTTGACCGCCGTGGATTACCTCAATTTCCCCTCACCCTTCCCTCTCCCTCAAGGGGGAGAGGGTGGGGGTGAGGGGCGCCCGCGTTTTGAAGTGGTCTACCACCTTTATTCCCTGGATAAAAATCACAGGCTCCGCGTGAAAGTCCCCGTGGAGGAGAAAGACCCGCGCGTTTCTTCCGTGGCCGAACTCTGGCCCGCCGCGGATTGGTACGAACGCGAAGTCTGGGACATGTTCGGCATCCGCTTTGAAGGCCACCCCAATCTCAAGCGGATCTTGATGTATGAAGAATTTGCGGGCCACCCTTTGAGAAAGGATTACCCCATCAACAAACGGCAGCCTTTGATCGGGCCGCCGCACTAACTCTAATGCAAAGCCACAGCATGATGCTCAATATGGGGCCTGCCCACCCCGCGATGCACGGGATCATCCGGATCGTTCTGGAACTGGACGGCGAGAATATCGCGAGTTCAGACGTCGAGATCGGCTACCTTCACCGCGCCTTCGAAAAACATTCGGAGCAGAGCGGTTACCTTCAGGTCATTCCCTACACGGACCGCCTGAATTACGTCTCACCGCTCATCAACAATACCGGTTATTGCATGGCGGTCGAAAAACTTTTCGGGATCGATGTGCCGGAGCGCACGAAGTATATCCGCGTGATCTTGAGCGAGATTTCGCGCGTGACGGATCACCTCACCTGCATCGGCGCTTCCGCCATGGAGCTCGGCGCCTTCACCGTTTTCCTCTACATGATCAAGGCGAGGGAATATCTCTATGAACTGATCGAGGAGGTAACCGGCGCAAGACTCACCGTCTCTTACATGCGCGTCGGGGGGGTCAAAGCCGACCTCCCGGAAGGCTTTGCGGAGAAGACAAAAAATGCGATCCGCGAGACCCGGAAAGTTTTGAAAGAGTGCGACGCACTTCTTACCCGGAACCGGATTTTCGTGGACCGGCTGAAAGGCATCGGCACTATCTCAAAAGAGGACGCGCTTGCTTACGGGATCACGGGCCCCTTTCTCCGTTCGACCGGAGTGGATTACGATGTCCGGCGCGCCACCCCCTATCTTGTCTATGACCGTTTTAATTTTGATATCCCCGTGGGAAGCCGGGGGGACAACTTGGACCGTTATCTTTGCCGGATGGAGGAGATGGAGCAGAGCCTCAGGATTGTGGAGCAGGCCCTTGCTCAAATTCCCGCAGGACCGACCTTGGTGGACATGGAGGGAAATGTGGTGCCCGCGGCCGAGGCCGTGGATGAGGCGAAGATGGGGCGCATGGAGCCATTGGCTGATGCGCGTGTGAGTCCCGACCCCACTCTCGAAGGGGCGCACAAAGATCAGTACCCCGCGACCCAAAGCCCTGAAAAGCAGGTTGTTCTTCCTCCCAAAGAAGACACCTACGGAAATATCGAAGGCCTCATGCATCACTTTAAAATGGTCATGATGGGCGGGGGATTCGGGCGCGGAGGCCACGGGATCCGTCCTCCCAAAGGCGAGGTTTATTTTCCGGTGGAGGGCGGGAACGGCGAACTCGGTTTCTATGTGGTCTCGGACGGCACGGACCGTCCTTACCGGGTCCGCGTGAGGCCGCCTTGTTTTCCGATCATGGCGGCGCTTCCGCTCTGTCTCAACGGCGGGAGCGTGGCCGATGTGGTCCCCACCTTCGGATCGGTCAACATGATCGGCGGGGAGCTCGATCGGTAATGGGAGGCCTCGTCGAGGAACTCAAACCGGAGCTGGACTCCATCGTCTCCCGTTATGAGCAGAAGCGGGCCGCGATCCTTCCGATTTTAAGGCTTTATCAGGACAAACAAGGATATATCTCGGACGAAGTCGAGCGCGAAGTGGCCGAGTATCTCGGGATTCCCCTGATCGATGTCCGCGAGGTCACGAGTTTTTACACGCTTTTTTACCGTAAACCCGTCGGCAAAACCTGCCTCCGCGTCTGTCAAACGCTTGCCTGCACCCTCCGCGGAAGCGAAGAAGTCCTCCGGGATTTCGAATCCCGGCTGGGCATCAAAGCGGGCCAAAGCACGCCGGACGGGAAATTTTTCCTCGAAGAAGTGGATTGTCTCGGCGCCTGTGAACTCGCACCCATGGTCCAGCGGGCCAACGATTACATCGGGCCCCTGAATCCCCAGGTGATCGAGCAAATTCTTAGGGACTGGCGGGACGTTCCGGTTGAAATCCACGGCAAAATGATCTCGCACGATAAAAAACAGCCCGTTAAGCTCGTCTCCAAATTCTTCGAGCGCGGCAGCACCTACTTCATGGAAGATTACTTGAAAGAGGGGGGCTATGAGGCGGCGAGAACCGCCTTTGAGTCCAAGCCCGAGAATCTGATCGAGGAAGTCAAAAAAGCAAATCTCCGCGGACTGGGCGGCGCCGGATTTTCTGCCGGGATGAAGTGGAGCTTTGTTCCGAAAAATACGGGAAAACCCGTTTATCTCGTGGTCAATGCCGACGAGGGCGAACCCGGGACTTTCAAAGACCGCTACGTTCTCTCCTACGCCCCCCATCTCCTCCTTGAAGGAATGGCGATCGCCGCTTATGCAAACAACGTCCATAAAGCCTTCGTTTATATCCGCGGCGAGTACGAAGAGCCTTACCAGATCCTTTTGAAGGCGATTGAAGAGGGGAAGGCCAAGGGATTTCTCGGAAAAAATATTTTCGGAAAGAAATTCGATCTGGAAGTGGTGGTCCACCGCGGCGCCGGGGCTTACATTGCAGGGGAGGAGACGGGAATGCTCGAATCGCTCGAGGGAAAGAAGGCCTTCCCGCGCCTGAAGCCTCCTTTTCCGGCCGTGGTCGGGCTTTTTGCCTCACCCACGGTCATCAATAATGTTGAAACGCTGGCTTACCTTCCTTTCCTTTTCAAAATGGGCGCCGATGAATTCGCCAAAATGGGTTCTCCGAAAAACGGGGGGATGAGGCTTTTCAGCGTCTCGGGCCACGTGACTCACCCCGGGGTTTATGAGAGGCCGCTCGGTTATTCCTTAAGGCAGCTCATCGAAGATGCGGGCGGGGTCCCGCCGGGGCACCGGATGAAAGCCGTGGTACCGGGCGGGCTTTCCGCCTCGGTCCTCCGGGCGGATGAGGTCGATGTCGGGCTTGATTTTGATCAATTAAAAGCCGTCGGCAGTATGGCGGGTTCGGCCGGCATCATGGTGATGGATGAAACGACCTGCATGGTGGAAGCTCTCCTTGTCACCATGCGTTTTTTTGCGCGCGAATCCTGCGGCCAGTGCTCTCCCTGCCGGGAGGGGACCGGGTGGGTTTCGAAAATCCTCCGGAGAATTTGGGAGGGCCGCGGCCGGGCGAAGGACATCGACAACCTTTTGGATATTTGCAGTTTCATGAGCGGCACCACGATCTGCGCCCTGGCGGACGGCGCCGCGATGCCGCTCGGAAGTTACCTTGGGAAATTCCGCGACGAATTCGAATTCCATATCCGCGAAAAACATTGTGATGTGAAAGGCGCCCATGCCCACGCTCACCGTTGACGGAAAGCAAATTACGGTAGAACCCGGGACGAAGGTGATCGAGGCGGTCCGCCGGCTCGGGATCGACATTCCTTATTATTGTTATCATCCGGGGCTTTCCATTGCGGGCAATTGCCGGATCTGCATGGTCGATATCGAAAAATTTCCCAAGCCCGTGATCGGCTGTTACACCGAATGTCAGGAGGGCATGGTGGTCCGCACCGATACGGAAAGGGCCAAGGAGGCCCGCCGCCACATCCTCGAATTTCTTTTGGTGAATCATCCGCTCGATTGCCCGGTCTGCGACCAGGCCGGCGAATGCTGGCTCCAGGATTACTACATGCGCTTTGGTCTTTATGATCCCCGTTTCTACGAGCAAAAAGTAAAAAAACCGAAGGCCGTCCCCATCGGCCCCACCGTGATGCTGGACGCCGAGCGATGCATTCTTTGCTCGCGCTGTGTGCGCTTTTGCGACGAAGTCACGAAAACTTCGGAGCTTGGAATTATAAATCGCGGCGACCGGGCCGAGATCACGGTCGACCCCTCCAAGGAACTCACCAATAAATATTCCGGAAATGTCGTGGACATCTGTCCCGTGGGCGCTTTGACAGACCGCGATTTCCGCTTCAAGTGCCGGGTCTGGTATCTCCAGAAAACCGATTCCGTCTGCCCGGGCTGTTCGCGCGGATGCAATATCGAAATCCACTCCAATCTCGACCGGCCCCAGCACGGCGAGGGGGAGCGCGTGATGCGGCTCAAGCCCCGCGAAAATTCCGAAGTGAACCAGTGGTGGATGTGCGACGCCGGGCGTTACGGTTATAAATTCATCGACGAAAATCGGATTGAGAGACCTGCAGTCCATTCCCCTCACCCTTCCCTCTCCCCCGGAGGGGGAGAGGGTGGGGGTGAGGGGGCGGCTTCCGCTGAAGCTGGTTGGGAGCAAATTCTTGACGTGGTTGTTTCTCTCCTTCAAAGAGCGCAACAGTCCGTCGGGGTTTTCCTCTCGCCCCAGCTTTCCAATGAAGCGCTTTATCTTGCGAAAAAGCTTTTCAAGGAAGCCCTTAAATGCAAAACCCTCCTTGTCTCCCCGAGTCCCGAGGGGGACCAGGATGATTTCCTCGTCCGTGCCGACAAAAACCCCAACACCCGCGGTGCCGAGCTTTTGGGGTTCCGCTCCGAGCGGGAAGACGGCCGGTTCGAGGGGGCCCTTATTTTCGGGCAGGACCTTACCCCCCTCCTCACCTCCCCCCTGGAAGGGGGGAGGATTAAGGCGGGGGGGTGGAGCGTTTTCATCGGCCCCAATCAAAACCCCACCTCCCAAGCCGCGACATTTGTCCTGCCGGCGGCCACTTATGCCGAGGAGAACGGGACTTTCACCAATTTCGAAGGCCGGGTGCAGAAATTCAATAAGGCCTTCGAGCCCCTGGCCGGATCCCGGCCCGTCTGGGTGATCCTTCAGGATTTGGCGAACCGTCTGGGTCTTTCCTGGTCCTACAAGACGGAGGAGGAGATCTTTAACGACCTCGCTTCCGAGGTTTCGGCTTTCAAGGGATTGAGTTACGGGCGTCTCGGGAGCGCCGGCATCAAGGTTTCCCGATGAGCGCCCTTCTGATTCAGACGGCCCTGGCCGGAATTGTCCTTTTCGCCGTGATCAATTTTGCGGCGCTTCACACCTGGCTTGAGAGAAAACAGTCCGCCGTGATGCAAGACCGGATCGGCGCAAACCGCGCCTCCATTTTCGGAATCCGCCTGCTGGGCCTTTTTCATCCTTTGGCGGATGCGATCAAGATGTTCACCAAGGAGGACTATATCCCGCCCCGCGGAGACAAGCTCCTGCACACCCTGGCGCCTTTCATTTCGATGACCTTCGCTTTGGTCTCTTTTGCGGCGATCCCCTTTGGCGATATTTTACGGATCGGGGATCTCGAAATCCCTTTGCAGGTTGCGCCGATCAATGTGGGCCTCCTTTATGTTTTTGCGATGATGTCCATGGGGGTTTACGGCGTGATCCTCGCCGGATTTTCTTCCAACAATAACTATGCTTTTCTTGGAGGGATGCGGGCCTCGAGCCAAATGCTGGCTTATGAAATCACCCTCGGCGCCACGATCGTGGGCATCGTGATGACTTACGGGACATTAGACCTCCAGGAAATTGTGCGCCGCCAAGGCGACCATATTCTGGGGTGGGGATTTCTGGCGCAGCCTTTGGGGCTTTTTCTTTTCCTTGTGGCGGGGATCGCCGAGACGAAACGTATCCCCTACGACATCCCGGAAGGGGAGTCCGAGATCATCGGCTATTTTGTGGAATACAGCGGGATGAAATTCGGCATGTTTTACTTCGTGGATTTCCTCGAGACGATCCTGATTGCCTGCCTCACCACGACCTTATTTTTCGGGGGTTGGCAGGTGCCTTTTCTCGGCGCTTTTAACCCTCCTCATTGGGGGGTTGTCCTGCTTCAGGCGGGTTCCTTTGTCCTCAAGGTCTCGTTTTTTTGCTGGCTTTTTATGACGATCCGCTGGACTCTTCCGCGCTTCCGTTATGACCAGCTGATGAATCTCGGCTGGAAGATCGTCTTCCCCCTGTCCCTACTCAACTTACTGCTCACTTCGGCCGTACTATTAATATAAGGAATTAACGAATTTTGACGCGTCTGATAATAACCGTTGCTATGTTGCCGAAAAAGAAGTATCATTAATGGCGCCGAGATTGTTGGTTTGTAGGGTGAATTTATGAATTGTGCCCAGGCCGGAAAGACCTGGGTTTTTTTGTAAGGAGGCAGATTCGTTGAATACGAGCGTTGATAAAAAAGAGAATTGGATGGTGACCCCAAGAAAATACAACGGTTGGGTCATTGCGTGGATCCTTGCAATGCATATAGGAGCCCTCGCCGCCCCGTTTTTCTTTACCTGGCCCGCATTCTTTCTCTTCGCATTCCTCTCCTGGGTTACCGGCGGCATCGGAATCTGCCTTTGTTATCACCGTCTTTTGACCCATCAGGCCTTCAAGGTTCCCAAAATTTTGGAGTATTTTTTGGCTCTCACCGGGACCCTTGCTTCCGAGGGCGGACCGATCAATTGGGTGGCAAGACACCGGATTCATCATGTTTTTCCCGATACCGACAAAGACCCCCACAGCCCCCGTCAGGGCTTCTGGTGGTCCCACATGCTTTGGCTTTTTAAACACAAACCCATTCTGGATGACTACAAGCTCTACAGCCCTTATGCCAAAGACCTGGCCCGCGATCCCGTCCACCGCTTCTTGAACAATACCCACGGTCTTTATCCGATTCTATTAGGGGTCTTGCTTTATCTATGGGGCGGCATGCCTTTTCTTGCGTGGGGCCTTTTTGCCAGGACTGTTTTCGTCTATCACGTGACTTGGTTTGTCAATTCGGCGACGCATAAGTGGGGATATAGAACCTACGCCGTCAATGACGATTCGAGGAATCTTTGGTGGGTCGCCCTCCTTTCCTTTGGGGAAGGGTGGCACAACAATCATCACGCCCATCAACGTTCAGCCCGTCATGGGATGCTTCCCTGGGAATTCGATCAAACCTATCTGACGATTAAAATCATGTCGTTTCTGAAGCTGGCCTGGGACGTTCACCTGCCGAAGTTCAAGAAAGGGATCGCACCCCTTCTTCCCGAGGCTTCCGGCGAAGCGTCTCCCGCTTTGGAAACCGTCAACTCTTAGATTTTCCCTAAGCCGTTATGCCCATGTTAACGAGGGTCGTCAAACGACCCGAGCTGACACTTTTGGAAAAGCTTTATCTCCCCCAAGTCGTTCAAGGCCTGGGAGTCACCTCCCGTCATTTTGTACGAAACTTAAGCCTTCACATCCTCCAGCGTTTCGGGCTGGCAAGGCGCCTTCGTGCCGCCGTGACTTTCCAGTGGCCGGAAGAGGCAAGACCCCTTGCGCCCCGCTCCCGTACGCGTCACCGTCTGACCCAGCGCGAGGACGGCTCGCCCCGCTGCGTGGCCTGCATGATGTGCGAGACGGTTTGCCCGGCGCGCTGCATTACCATTCAGGCCGAGGAACACCCCGATCCCAACATCGAAAAACGGCCCAAAAGCTTCGTGATTGATCTCGGCAAATGCGTCTACTGCGGGTTTTGCGTGGAGGCCTGTCCCGAAGATGCGATCCGGATGGACACCCAAATTCTGGACATTGCCGCCTATTCCCGTGAAGGAATGGTTCTCGACATGAACAATCTTCTACACCCCAAATCGGCAAGGGTTCTTTCAACCAAATAGAGCCCCACAGCCCATGAGCCGCTGGCTCACCTTCCTTTTTCTCGTTTTTCTGGCGGCGCCCGCCCCGGCCTGCGCGAGACGCTGGGACGTCCTTTCCCAGGAGGAAAAAGCAACTCTCCACCGGATTTTGAGTTACTGGGATACCTGGGTGCCGGAAAAGAAAAAAGAAGGGACCGCGCCCCTCATCACTTTTCCCGAACTTTATACGGGGCTCGGTTCGGAAGAGCGGGAATTCATCAACCGGGTCCTCTCAATCAACCCCCGGCGAAGTTTTGGTTTCCAGGGACATCACCTGGGCGGGCCGAAAGAGGACGTCTCATTTCAAAAAATCGAAAATCAACAGATTGAAAAAAATGGCGAGCGCTCGGGCCTGGACCCGCAGTATCTCCCCCGGGAAGTATTTCTGGCCTACGACGAAATGATGCAGGCCATGGAAAAAGATTTGGGAAAGAGGCTCCTTGTCGAGTCGGGTTACCGCTCACCCGCTTATCAGCTTTACACCTTTCTTTATTATCTCCCGAAGCACAATTATTCCCTGGTGGAGACCGGACACTGGGTCGCCCTTCCGGGTTACAGCGAACACGGCGTCCCTCACCGGCAGGCCATTGACTTCATCAACCCGCAGGGGATCAACGGGGAAGATAACGTTGAGGAATTCGAAGAACTTCCCGAATACCGGTGGCTTCAGGAAAATGCGGGGCGTTTCGGCTTTGAGTTATCCTACCCAAGGGGGAAACAGGGGATTACCTTCGAACCCTGGCACTGGCGGTATGTGAAAGGCTGAAAGACTTAACTTTCGTTAACTTTCGCTCGGGGGAGGAGGAGCGATCCCGATGTGGAGCGCCCGGCTTTGAGGTTTGGGCGTCTCGGGAGCGGAAGCCGTCGCCGCGGGCTTGGGTTTGGCCGTCCCTTTCAGGGCCTCCAGCACCCTTTCAACCCGGGAAAGTTGGGCCCCCACCACTTCGCTTTGGCTTCTTAGGCTGTCAAAATAGGATTCCAGATCCACCTTCACTTTTTCAATCTCAAGGACCAGTTTTTCTTTATCTCCCTGGAGGGATTGGACTTGGCGCCTCAAAGCATCTTGAATGTCCGCCGTTTGCGTAATTTCCCGCCGAAGGCTTTCCGTAACCCTTTCGGCCTGCTGGCGGGCAAGGAGCGCTTCGTCCCTTTCCGCTTTGAGCGTTTCCCGTTCTTTTTCTAGGAGGGAGCGGGAAGAACGGAGTTCCTGGGTTTCATGCTCGTTACGCTCAAGGCGCCTGCGGGCTTCATCACGCTCGGCCGCGGCAAGCTCTCTTTCCTCTGCGGTGACCCTCAATTTGATCTCGAGTTCCGAAACCTTTTCTTCAATCCGCTCTTTTCGGAAGCGTTCAAGCTGGGAATAAAGCGACGTGCTGTCCTGTTCAAGTTTCTTTCCCCGCTCAAGAGCCGCCTTCAGTTCCGCCTCTCTTTTCTTCAGGCGGTCCATGGCACTCAAATAGGATTCCTGAAGATTTTGATATTTGATTTTCCACTCGTCCGTAACAGGCTGCGGAGGAGCCGACGGCACGGGCGGAGGAAGAGGGGGCGGTGGAGGAGGTGCGAACCTTTCAGCGGCGGCGAGCGGCACCGGGCGCGGTCTCGGTTCGGGGGGAACAGCCATCGGTTTTGAAGACTTGAGAGAAGGCTGGGGAAGAGAGGGGGGCGGCACTCTCGGAATATGAAGTTCCGGCGCTTCGACTTTACGGGGCCAGACCACCCGCGGAAGCTTTTTTAATTCGTTAACGTCATTCGAAATGCTGGTTCGGACCCCGGTTTGGTTCAGGGCCAGTTTGATTTGTTCCGCCTCGCGGGAATTTCTTTCGTCAAAAAGGATAATCGGCGAGGAGCGGACGATCCGGAGCGCGTCATCGCCCGGGATGTTGAGCCTTTCGGTGAAAATATGGATCAGGTTTTCTTCCGACTTTTTGTCAGGAATGCCTTTCAGAACGACTGCCCAGGCTTGACTTTCTTTCTTGGTAAAAGAGAATTTTGACAGGAGATCCATAGGCCCTCCTCTTTCTTCGAGGTTTGAAATAAGATAACCTTTTATCCTTCCTTCGTAAACAATTATTTGTCAGAAAATGCCCTTGGAGGCAAAGGAAACGATCCGGAAAAACGGGCTCTGCCAGATCCCCACGATCACGACTCCCGCCATGAGGCCCACGAGGAAGATTCGGGAGGAGAGGCCAAGGGGGATGACCGGCTCCTCCTTCGCCTTTTCGAAGTAAAGCGCGCGAACAACGTTTAAATAATAATAAAGAGAAATAGCTACGTTGATTACCCCGACCCCGACGATCCAGAAAATCTCGCTTTTCGCGGCCGCCCAAAGGACGAAAAATTTGGCGAAGAACCCGGAAAGGGGCGGGACCCCCGCCAGGGAAAGAAGGGCGATGAACATTCCGGCGGCCAAGACCGGCGAGCGTCTGGAGAGCCCCCGGTAGGCTTCAAGAGTCGTTCCGGCCCCGCGGTTTTCCATGAGTGATACGATATAAAAAGCCGTGAGGTTGGTGAGGCCGTAAGCGATCAAATAATAAAGAAGCGATTTGCCGGCATATTCCCTGTCCGTACTAACGGCGATCAAAAGGAATCCGACATGACCGATCGAGGAAAATCCCAAAAGCCGTTTCACATCCTTTTGGACCAAGGCCCCGAGATTTCCGTAAAGGAGGGTGAGGGTGGCGAGAAAGGAAAAAAGAATTTGTCTTTTGGGGTCCCACCCGCCGAGCGCTTCAAAGAGGATCCGCAAGAGTCCGGCAAAGCCCGCGGATTTTGAAGCGACGGAGAGAAAACCCACAATAGGGGAAGGCGCCCCCTGATAAACATCCGGGACCCACACATGAAAAGGGACGGCGGCGATTTTGAAGCTCAGGGCCGAGAAGATCAAGAGAAGGCCTACCGTTAAAAGCCGCGAAGTCCCGGCGGCCGACGCGGTTTTTAAGGCTTCAAAGGAAAGGGCGCCCGAGGCGGCGTACACCAGGCTCACGCCGTAGAGGTAAAATGCGGAAGCCAGAGAGCCCAGGATCAGATATTTGAGGCCGGCCTCGATCGAAAGACGGGCCTCGCGGTGATGAGAAGCTGTGAGAAGATAAAGCGAGAGGGTCAGAAGCTCCAGGGCGATGAAAAAGAGGAGGAAATCCTTGGCGGAAACCAGGAAAAACATGCCCAGAAGCGCGCTCCACAGGATTAGGTAAAATTCGGTACGGATTTTCGAGGAACCCTCCTCCCGCTTTACCCAAAAGACCCACGCGGCGCTTAAAATGAAAAGGAATTTAAAGAAGAGCGCAAAGGAATCCGCCGCGAAACTCCCCTGAAAGGTTGTGCCTGAACGCCCGATGAGCGCGGCCAAGGAGAGCCCCGTCAAAACCACGCCCGCCAGATTGAGGCTGAACCCGAAACGCCGGGTCCAATCGGGGAGATAAATTTCGAGGAAGGCGAGGGCCGCAACCACTCCTACGATCGTGAGTTCCGGAAGAAGAAGGGAAAAGTCCATGGCGCTTAGAAGTTCCCCGCCAGAAGCGCCGCGCTCGGTTGAATGATCCGGAGAAGCCCCTGGGGCCAGAAGCCGAAAAGAAGAAGGCTTCCTAAAAGGAGGGCATAGGGCAGGCGCGCCAGAAGCCCCTTGGGGTCCTCCACGCCCTCCCAATTTTGGGCAAGCGGTCCGAAGAAAACCTTCTTTACGGCCCGCAGAAGATAAACCGCCGTGAAAAGAATCCCGATCACCCCCAGGACCGCGGCCCAGCGGTATTCCTTCCAGGCGCCCAGAAAGACAAGAAGCTCGGAAACAAAATTTGAAAATCCCGGGACCCCGGCCGAGGCAAGGGCCGTCATCACAAAACAAGTGCTGATGAAAGGCAGTTTTTTTGCGAGCCCTCCGAGTTCCGGAATCAAGCGGGTGCGGGTTTTTTCGTAAACGTAGCCCACCAAGGCAAAGGCCGAGGCGGCCATGACGCCGTGCGAGAACATGAGAAAAAGAGTCCCCGTCAGCGCGGTTTCATTTCCCGAAGAAATTCCGAGAAGAACATAACCCATGTGGCTCACGCTTGAAAATCCGACCATGAATTTCAAATCCTGCTGATCAATGGCCGCAAAAGCGGCGTAAAGAATATTGATCGTGGCAAGGATCGCGATCACGGGAAACCAGACCCGGGCCCCCTCGGGAAGAAAAGTAAAAACAATCCGGAGGATGAGATAGGGGCCCATTTTTTTCAGGACGCCCGCGTGGAGCATGCTGACCGCCGAAGGCGCTGCGGCATACCCGATGGGAGACCAGCTGTGAAGGGGCCAGAGGGAGGCGATCACGCCGAATCCGAAAAGAATGAAAGGGGTCACCCATCGCTGGATCCCCCAGTCCACGGTTTGCTGTTTGACCACCTCCCGGATGGCAATCAAATCAAAAGTCTCAAACCCCGTTGCCCCGTAAAGACTCACGATGCCCGCCAGGGCAAGGACAGCCCCCGCCGTGATGTAGACGGTGAGCTTCATGGAAGCGTATTCCTTCCCCGGGCTTCCCCAGATTCCGATCAAGGGGTACATGGGGATCACGGACATTTCGTAGAAAAGATAAAGGAAGAAAAGGTCAAGCGAGGTGAAAACCCCGTAGATGCTGGCCGCCAGAATCAGGTAAAAAATCATATATTCTTTGACCCGCTCACGGACCCAACAGGAAACGAAAGCGCCGCTTGTGGAGACCAGGGCATGGAGTAAAACCAGCGTCATTCCGATCCCGTCCACGCCGACTTGATAGGTAATTCCAAGCTCGGGAAGCCAGGCCCTCCGGAAGACAAATTGATACCCGCCTTCGCCCAGGGGGAAGCGGCAAAACAGGTAAACCGTTCCCGTGAGGCAAATGAGATTGGCCCCTAAAACGATTCGCCGGATGAGATTTTCCTTCTCCCGGGGAATGAAGAGAAGGCCGAAGGCCGCAAGGAGCGGCAGAAGAGGCAGTAAAAGAAGGATCAGCGGTTCCATAGCAAAAGAAATCCGTAAGTGAGGAGGGTGAACCCCAGGGAAACGCAGAGGGCATAAAACTGGACCCGGCCCGTTTGGAGTCTCCTTAGAAAATCCCCGGCCATCCGGGTGAGGTGGGCCGTGCCGTTCACATAAAGCTCCACGATCACGGATTTTTCGAAGCTCTCGCAGAATGCGGCGAGGCGGTCCTGGCCGTAATAGATCAGGCCGTTATAAAATTCATCCACGTAGTATTTCTTTTCGAGAATTTTCCTCAAACCCCCCGTCCGGGGCCCCAGCCCTTTGATCCAATCCGGCTTGAAGCGGTAAAGATAAATCACTCCGGCGAAACCGCCCAGAGCGGCGAAAAGACCGAGGAGGGTGACAAAAAGAGGGCCGTGAATTTCGTGCTCCACCGGGACAAATTTTTTAAGCGGCAAAAATCCGCCGCAGGCGGAAAAGATTACGAGGAGAATCAAAGGAATTTTCATGATCCAGCCGGGTTCTTTGGTCCCCTCACCCTTCCCTCTCCCCTGAGGGGAGAGGGTTGGGGTGAGGGGGGATCTTAAGAAAGCGACACAAAACAATCTTCCCATATAAGCCGCCGTGAGAAACACTGTCAGAAGAAGCAAAAGGAAAGTCGGAAGGTTTTGACGGTAGGCCGTCATCAAAATCTCTTCTTTGCTCCAGAAACCGCTGAAGGGAAAAATCCCGACGAGGGCAAGGGTCCCCACAAGAAAAGCCCATCCCGTGATTGGCATGGTCTTTAAAAGCCCAATTCCCCTCACCCTTCCCTCTCCCCTCAGGGGAGAGGGTTGGGGTGAGGGGGACATTTTCCAGATATCCTGTGTATGCAAGGTATGGATCACGCTCCCCGCGCCCAAAAAGAGAAGGGCTTTAAAAAAAGCATGGGTCCCCAGATGAAACATTCCCGCTTGCGGATTGGAAAGCCCCAAGGCCGCCACCATATAACCCAATTGACTCAAGGTCGAATAGGCCAGGACCCTTTTAATGTCGTTTTGGACGAGGGCGACCGTCCCGGCAAAGAAAGCCGTCGAGGTCCCGATGAAGGCGATGACGGACAACACGGCGGAACTCATCGAGAAAATAAAGAAAAGCCGCGCAAGCAGGAAAACGCCCGCCGCCACCAACGTTGCGGCATGAATGAGGGCGCTGACCGGGGTCGGGCCTTCCATGGCATCGGGGAGCCAGACATGAAGGGGAAATTGGGCGGATTTTCCGATCACTCCGAGGAAGAGCAAAAGCCCGGCCGCCGCGAGAAGGGTGGTGGCTTCGCCCGAGGCGGAGCCCTGCATCGCATCCATCAGCCTTTCGATGGCCAGAAAATTAAACGTGCCTTCGCCCCCGGACGTGAGCCAGCCGAAGAGAAGAAGGATTCCGAGTAAAAATCCCACATCGCCCACGCGGGTCGTGAGAAAGGCCTTTTTGCCGGCTTCGCTCGCTTCGGGTTTTTCAAACCAGTGCCCGATTAAAAGGTAGGAACTCAAGCCCACCAGTTCCCAGAAGATGAAAATTTGGACGAGGTTATTGGCCAGCACAATCCCGAGCATCGAAAAAGCAAAAAAGGAGAGCGCGGCGAAATAGCGCGCGTAACCTTCGTCCCCGGCCATGTATTCCTGCGAATAGAGAAAGATGAGGCTCCCCACGCCCGTCACGATCAGGAGCATGAGAAGACTCAAGCCGTTGAGAAGGATTCCGAATTCGATGATCACCCCGGGGATGGCCACCCAGCGGATGGAAGACTCGACGGTGTTCTCGGGGATTCCCCCTTGGGCGAGGAGCGCCGCGGAAAGCCCGAAGGAAGTAAAAAGCGCCAGGGTGGCGAGCCAGCCCGCGATTTTGGGACGGTTCAGAAGAAAAAAGAAAATGAGAAGCGCCGCAAAAAAAGGGATCCAAAGGCTAAGCCAGGCCAGAAGCATCATCGGTCTTTCAAAAGCTCGATTTCTTTGGTGTCCACCGAGCCCACGGTCCGGAAAAGAAGAATGGCAAGGGCGAGCCCGATCGTGACTTCCGCCGCGGCGACCGTCATACCGAAAAAGGCAAAGACCTGGCCTGACAAATCCCCCCGGAGGGCGCTCGCCGCCACGAAACTCAAATTGGCGCTATTTAAAAGGAGCTCGATGGAAAGAAGGAGAAGGAGGAGGTTCCGCCGGATAAAAAGCCCGAAGAGCCCGATTCCGAAGAGGATCGCACTTAAGACAAAATAAGGAACGGGCGACATCAGCGTTTTTCTCCGGAGGCCAGCATCACGGCCGCAAAGACGCCGATCAAGAGTAGGAAAGAAACAAGTTCAAAAGGCAGAAGATAGCGGGTGAATAAAAGTCTGCCGAAGGATTCAGCGGTCCCTTCCAGGGGCCGCAACGTCTGGCCCCCAAGCGATACCACCTGAAAAAGAAGCAGGCCCGAAAAGGCGACCGGGACAAAAAAAGCGAGCCCCACAAAACCCTTTTTGGAATATTCGAGCGCCCTGGATTCCTTGGCCCCGATCCCGAGGAGCATGATCACAAAAAGAAAAAGCACCAGGACCGCGCCGGCATAAACAATCAGATGGACCATGGCGATGAAATAGGCTTTCAACAGCAGAAAATGAAAAGCCAGGGCAAACATGGTGAGGATCAGGGAAAGAAGGGCGTGGGTGGGTTTTTGAAGGAGGACAACTCCGGCCGCCCCAAGAATGGCGAGAGCGGCAAAGGGATAAAAAAGCAAAGCCTCCATCAGGCCCCCGGGGAGGAGGAAGGCTCTTCTTGGACGGACTGGGTGAGGAAAAATGCCTGATTTTTGAAGACCTGAAAAAATCCCGGCCCGACGCGGAAACCGCGCGTTTCGCCGGACGGGAGACGGACTTCGAGTTTTCCCCCGGGCGAGGAAGTCACGTAAGGCGCGTGATTTACCAAAACACCCACAAAACCGTCTTCGGCGGGGAGAAAAGTATGGGCGACTTCTCCCGAAAAAAGCCTGCCGCGCGGCGTCAGGATTTCAAAGTCATAATTTTTCAAACCTTGGCCCCCATTTTTTCGGCCTCTTCGAGGACTTCACGCACGGTCCCCATCATGTAGAAAGCCTGTTCGGGAATTTGATCCAGTTCTCCCGAGATCACGCGTTTGAAACTTTGAATGGTCTCTTTCAGTTTGACGTACTTTCCTTTCCGCCCCGTGAAGGCCTCGGCCACGGAAAAAGGCTGGGAAAGGAATTTTTCGATTTTTCTCGCCCGCATGACCGTGAGACGGTCTTCCGGGGAAAGCTCGTTGATCCCCAGAATGGCGATGATGTCCCGGAGGTCCCGGTAACGCTGGAGGATCCGCTGGACTTCGCGGGCCACTTCATAGTGTTCGCCGCCCACGATGCGGGGATCCAGCATCCGCGACGTGGAGGCCAGGGGATCCACGGCCGGATAAATTCCGAGTTCGGCGATCTGCCGCGAAAGCACGGTGACACCGTCCAAATGCGCGAACGTGGTGGCCGGGGCGGGATCGGTGAGGTCGTCCGCCGGAACGTAAATAGCCTGCACGGAAGTGATCGATCCGCTCTTGGTCGAAGCGATCCGCTCCTGCAAAGCGGCCATCTCGCTCGCAAGGTTCGGCTGGTATCCCACGGCGGAAGGCATGCGTCCGAGAAGGGCGGAGACTTCGGATCCGGCCTGGACAAACCGGAAAATGTTATCAATGAAAAGAAGCACATCCTGATGCATTTCATCGCGGAAATATTCCGCGAGGGTCAGCCCGGAAAGCCCCACGCGCAAACGGGCGCCCGGCGGCTCGTTCATCTGGCCAAAGACAAGCGCCGTTTTTTTGACGACGCCCGATTCATTGAGTTCAAGCCAAAGATCGTTTCCTTCGCGGGTCCGCTCGCCGACACCGGCGAAGACCGAAACCCCTCCGTGCTCCGTCGCAATATTGTGGATGAGTTCCATCACGATGACGGTTTTTCCCACCCCCGCGCCGCCGAAGAGTCCCACCTTCCCCCCCTTTGGATAAGGAGCGAGGAGGTCAATGACTTTGATCCCGGTTTCGAGAATGGTGTCGACGGGGAGAACTTCGTCGAAATGGGGGGCCGGGCGGTGAATGGGCCATCTTTTCTTGGCCTCTTTCACGTCGCCTTTTTCGTCGATCGGTTCGCCCAAGAGATTAAAAATTCGTCCCAGGGTTTGCTCTCCCACCGGCACGGTGATCGGGCCTCCCGTGTCGACCACCTTCATTCCCCGCACCAAACCGTCTGTGGCGGCGAGAGCCACGGCCCGCACGGTATTGTCTCCGATGTGCTGGGCGATCTCCACCGTGAGCGTTCTTTTCTGGGAGAGAATTTCGATTTTGAGGGCGTTATAAAGAGGGGGGAGTTCGCCCGGCGCAAATTGAACGTCCACCGTCGGCCCAATCACTTGAATAATCGTTCCCGTTTTCATGAAATTCTCCTCTGTAAGCAGTCGTCATTGCGAGGCCCATAGGGCCGAAGCAATCCCATGACTCTCCAGATTGCTTCGCTCACTTCGTTCGCTCGCAATGACGCATGAGTCATTTTAATTTGAGGGCGCGCGAACCGCTGACCACTTCGATGATTTCTTTGGTGATGGCCGCCTGGCGGGCCTTGTTGCGGAGCAAAGTCAGCTCGTCCACCATTTCCTCGGCATTCTGCGTGGCCTGCCGCATGGCGCTCATCCGGGCAATCTGCTCGGTGAGAAGCGCGTGATAAAAAATAAAACGGAGCCGGGCTTCGAAAAAATTCGGGATCAGTTTATCGAGGATGGTTTTTTGGTTGGGCTCGAGAATAAAATCGTCCGGGCCCCCAGAACCCGAAGCTTTTTTTGCGATCGGGAGGATTTTTTCCGTCACCCGCTGATACCGGGCGAGGCTTTCCATCCGGGTGTAAACCGCATGAATTTCGTCTACTTTGGAATCGAGAAAAGCTTTTGTGAGGACTCCGCCCAGCCCTTCCAGGGCCTCATCGACCCGGCCGACCCGAAGGTCGGAAAAACTCCCGAGGATTTCCTCGTCTCTCCTTCGAAGGGCACCCGCCCCGTGTTTTCCCACGAAGACCCAATAAATTTTTCTCTCCGAATTTTCGCGGGCCCACTCCCCGGCCAAGGTCTCGAGGTCGCTGTTGTAAGTTCCGCAAAGCCCCGTGTCGGAAGTGAAAAGGATGAGGGCCGTTTTACCCCTCACCCCAGCCCTCTCCCCCTTGGGGGAGAGGGAAGGGTGAGGGGTAAGAAAGGGATGGCTGTAATCCGCGCGGTTTTCCGGGATCAGGCGGCCCAGAAGTTCCTCTAGTTTCTCGGTGTAAGGCCGGGCGGACTCAAGAAAATCCTGAAACCTGCGGAGCTTCGCCGCCGCCACCATTTCCATGGCGCGCGTGATTTTTTTTGTATTTTCAACGCTCCGGATCCGCCGGCGGATTTGTCGAAGGGAGGCAACGGAAGACATCGTTAAAAATTATTTTTTGAATTCCTGTTTAAATTGTTGGATGGCCTGTTTCAGTTTTGTCTTTAATGCGTCATCCAGCGCTTTTTTGGACTCGATCTCATGCTCCAGGGCCGCGTATTTCTTGTCTAAAAAGGAAAAAAGGCCTTTCTCAAAATCTTTGATCCTTGCGAGGGGAAGGTCATCCAAGAGACCTTCGTTGCCCGCAAAGATAATGACGACTTGTCTCGACAACGGCAGCGGTTCGAGGATGTCCTGTTTCAGGATTTCGGTCATCCGTTCGCCGCGGGCCAGCTGGTCTTTGGTGGCTTTATCGAGCTCCGTCGAAAGCTGGGCAAAGGCCGCGAGCTCGCGGTATTGGGCCAGGGAGAGACGGAGCATCCCGGCCACCTGCTTCATGGCCTTGGTCTGGGCGTTTCCCCCGACGCGGGAGACCGAAAGCCCCACGTTGATCGCGGGCCGGATTCCGGCATAGAAAAGGTCGCTTTCCAGATAAATTTGTCCGTCCGTGATGGAAATGACGTTCGTGGGAACATAGGCGGAAATATCGCCGAGCTGGGTTTCGATCACGGGAAGGGCCGTGAGAGACCCTCCGCCCAGATCGTCACGGAGTTTTGCGGCGCGTTCCAGAAGGCGGGAATGGAGATAAAAGACATCGCCCGGATAGGCCTCGCGGCCGGGGGGCCTTTGAAGAAGAAGAGAAAGCTGGCGATAGGCCTGGGCGTGCTTCGAGAGGTCGTCATACATCACGAGGGCGTGCCCTCCGTTATAGAGATACTCCTCGGCCATGGCGCAGCCGGCGTAGGGAGCGATGTATTGGAGGGGAGCGGGGTCTTCGGCGCCTGCCACGACGACTGTGGTGTATTCCATCGCGCCGTGTTTTTCCAGCGTTTCAGCCAGCGCGACCACGCTTGAAAGTTTCTGGCCGATGGCCACATAAATGCATTTCACGCCCGTGGTTTTCTGATTGAGGATGGTGTCAACGAGGATGGCGGTTTTTCCGGTCTGGCGGTCTCCGATGATGAGTTCGCGCTGTCCGCGGCCGATCGGGATCATCGCATCAATGGCCTTGATCCCGGTCTGAAGGGGTTCTTTCACGGGCTGGCGGCGGATCACATTGGGCGGCACGGCCTCGAGTTCCCGGAATTTGTCTGTCACCACGGGGCCTTTTCCGTCCAGAGGCTCGCCGAGAGGGTTCACCACCCGGCCGAGGAGCGCCTTTCCCACCGGCGTCTGCATGATGCGGCTTGTCCGTTTTACGACATCGCCTTCTTTAATTTTGTCGTCGGAGCCCAGAATGACAATTCCGACATTGTCGGCTTCCAGATTGAAAACCACCCCCTGGGTTTCGTCGGGAAAGGTCACCAGTTCTCCCGCCATGGCGTCCGCGAGCCCATAGACGCGGGCGATGCCGTCTCCCACCTGAAGGACATAGCCCACGGATTCCATCCGGAGCTTGGTTTCATATTTTTGAATTTCCTTTTGTATGGCTTCCGTGACTTCTTCGGGTTTCAGCATGGTTTATCCCGCGGGGTTTAAAAGTTTTTGCTTGAGCTCTAGGAGTGCGCTTCGGTAACTCCCGTCGATTTGGGAGCCGCCGAAATCCAGAATCAGGCCCCCGATGATCTCGGGATTGACGGAGCTCTCAAGCCGGATTTTCCGGCCGAAGCGTTTTCCAAGGACGCGCTTCAGTTTTTCCTGGAGGGTTTCGTTTAGGGGGACCGCCGTTTCAACGTGCACTTTCTGGATCCCCTTTTTTTCTTCGTAAAGGCCGTAAAATTTTTCCTGAATGACGGCCAGTTCCTGAAAGCGCTTTTTTTTGGTGAGCACCTTGAGGAAATTGAGGGTGAGGCTTAAGAAAGATCCGGGCAGCACCTTTTCGATGAAATCTTCCTTCTCTTCAAGGGAGATGGTGGTGTTCATGAGGAGATGGGAAATCTCCGGATGTTTCTCGGAAAGACGCTTCGCCTCGGCAAGTTCTTTTTCCACCCGCTCCAGTTTTCCGGATTCTTCGGCGAGGGTGAAAAGGGCCTGCGCGTAACGGAGCCCGATCCGACGGTCCTTCACCTTAGATTCTCCACAGTTGTCATTGCGAGGACGGCCGAAGGCCGGACGAAGCAATCTCGGAGATTGCTTCGCTCACTTCGTTCGCTCGCAATGACTGGGTTCATCAGGATTTTGCCTCAAGCGATTCGATCATCTCGAGAACCTTTTCGCGGTGTTTTTGATCGGAGAGTTTCTCGTGCAGGAGCCGCTGGGCGGCCAGCAAAGTGAGTTCGGCGATCTCGCGCCGGAGCTCCACCCGTGCTTTTGCCACCTCGAGGGCCAGGTTTTCCTTGGAGCGCAGAAGCTGGTCTTTGGATTCCTCCCGCGCCTTTTCCTGGATTTCGCGGCCGATCCGGCGCCCTTCGTCCACCGCGGCCTGGATTTTCGCCCGGGCCTCCTCCTCGATTTTTTCGATCCGGCTTTGATAGTCCGAGCGAAGCGACTCGATTTCCTTCCGCGCCGTTTCAATTTGGCTGAAGGCGTCCTCGATGCGCTTGCGCCGTATCTCAAGCGTTTGAAGGACGGGCTTCCAGAAAAGCCGTTTCAGCACCCAGACAAGGAGGATAAACCCCAGGGCCTGGGTGATGATCTCCGCGAGAGAAAGACTCATGGGCTCCTTAGCCGATTCTTCCCTGCAAAATCAGGACGGTCAAGAGGGCATAGATCGTGAGCGCCTCGATAAACGCGCAACCGATGATCATGCCTGTCTGGATCCGGCCCGCCGCCTCGGGCTGGCGCCCGATCGATTCCATGGCGGCCGAAACCGCCCGTGAAAGTCCCAGGGCGGAGCCAAACGCTGCAATGGCCACCGCGAGGGGAAGCGTTAACGAAAGTGCCGTTTGAAAAGTCATCGTAACCTCCTTACTTGATTTGGTTTTTTTTAATGACGGCCCTCTTCTTCAGGATGAGGGAGCATCAGTGAAATATAAATGGTGCTCAAGAGTGCAAACACGAGCGCCTGAATCGTTCCGGTGAGGATGGCCAGCAACATGAAAGGAAATTGAAGCGGCAGCCCTCCCGGAATGTGAAAAAAAGCCAAAGCGGTGATCCCAAGTGTCACAAAGGCGGCAATGAGAGAATCCTCGCCCAGGATGTTGCCGAAAAGCCGCAAAGACAGACTCAAAGGCTTGATCAATTCCTCGAGGATATGAAGGGGAAAATTAAGCGGCACCATGATCCAGCCGACTAGATCGCGGGGGCTTCCCATCAAGTGATCGATATATCCGAGGATTCCGTTTTCGCGAAGGCCCGTCCACTGGACATAGCCGAAGACCGTAATGGCGAGGCCGACCGTTGTATTGAGGTTTGAGGTGGAGGACTTCATGCCGGGGATGAGGCCAAACAAGTTTTGACAGAAGATATAAAGAAAAAGGGTGCCGACAAAAGGGATATGTTTTTTTCCGTGTTCGCCGAGGACGTCGGTGAAAAAGTTTTCGAGTTTCTCGGCCGCGGTCTCAAGAAGATTCTGAAGGGGACCGGGGACGTCTTCTTTCTTCCGCGTCCCCAAAAATGCGAGGAGGATGAGGAGGAAGCCGGCCGTCCAGGCAAAAACGACGTTTTCCCAACGGTGGAGGAAATCGGCCCACGGCTTGCCGTGCGCATTTTCGGTCGCCAACGTGATCCAGTTGGCGAGTTCTTTTAAACCCTGCCCGGCTTGGGCTGCCTGGGCTTGGGCATGATGTTGTGCTGCTTCAACCGACATGAATCCTCAATCCTTTTCCGATTCTTTGATCCAACGTTGAATGATCGCGACCACTTGCTTCAGACTGGCCGCGAAACCTAAGAGGGCCGTCAACACTTTTCCCCACGGGTCCGTTCCGAAGAAGGCATCGACCCACGCTCCGATCGCGTAGCCGACCAAAGGGCCTGCCGCAAAAAGCATCGGGATCGTTGTCACGAGCCCAACCTGCTTGAGGAGTTTCCCGTACGAAGACAAGGCTTTCTTCTTTTCTCTCTTAACTTCTTGGAAGGAAAAGAGTTAGAAACTGAAAGAAAGGGTTATTATGAAAAATTAGCTGCGAAAAGTCAACCCTGTTTTTTTTAATCCTATGCTTCCAACTTCTTCGAGAGCGGTACGGATTGCAACCTGCCAATTCCGGGGCAGTTTCTTAAGAATTGAATTAATTCGTTCTTTTCCGCCTGGTTGGGACTGTAGGAATTCTAGCATTGCGATTCCTGTCTCTCTATCAAATTTCTGTTTTTCCTTAAAGCCACCGCTTTAACATGCAAATTTTTAACCTCCCGCATCCTGCCCCCTTTTCCCAATTCCGGCACAAGGAATTCCACCTGCAATTCAGGATGATTGTATTTAACAATTCCGCTCGCTCGATTGAAAATGGGGATAAAGCCTTCTTCTTTGAGGATCGCGGGAACATCCGCTTTTTTCCTGACCCGGGTTGGGTGGGGGATCAGAAAATCGACATCCAATGTCCTGAAAGTGGGGACCGTTGAGTTTTCCCCAAAATGGAACCGGTAGAAATAAAGACACCAGCTTCCAATGAGCATCAATTCATTCAAAACCCCTGTTTGGTCGAACCGGCGAAGAACCTGAAATAGAATTTCAAACTGCTCTTTTTTTGCCATAAAGCATTCTCATGATTTTTTTCTTATTTTCACGGGCCTCTTTCAAGAGCTTTTCGTATCTCCTTCTCAATTCAATGTCCTGCTCAAGCTTCTTGAGTTCGGCCGGAGAAAAGTGGCCCTTATATTCAGACACGACCTCTGATTCTTTTCGGTAGACCAAATAGGGATAGACATATCCCTTGATGTGTTTTTGCTGAAGACTTCCCTTGGGGAGTTTGCGGATCGCCTCCCGATAGCCCTTTTCGACTTCCCCCAACCGCTCCAGCTCTTCTTTTAAGACGCCTTCCACGGTCCCCACAGGCAACCTCCATTTAACCAACAATTATCAAAATAAGCATACCTTGTTGGTTAACACATGTCAAGAAGAAGTTACCTAACAAGGTTCATTAAATAGGAGTGTTGTTGGTTAACCCTTTGTTTCTTGCTTCTTGCGGCGAAACCTTTCAGTCCCGTACAGCCAGGCCCTCGTCGATCAGTTTTTGATTGAGGCGGACACCCTTTGGATAGCCGGTCTCGGAAAGCCAAACATCGGCGAGATAACGGCCGTACTTGTCGCGTCCGATTATATAAAGGATGACCTGACCCTGGCGTTTCATCAATTGGAGCACGGCGAATCGCTTTGCGGCGACCCCTGCTTCCGTATCCACCTCGGGGGCATCGACGCCATGGAGACGGAAAACCTGCCGGGCGGTGAGTCCGAGCCCCAAATCCACATCCGCTTCAAAGGTGTCCCCGTCGACGACTGAAGTGACCGTCGCCCGGTAGTGATTTAATTTTTCAAGCAGGAACGGGGGAACAGGGGCTCCGGGCGGCGGCTGATACTTCGGACGCAGCGCTCTTAATTCGGCCTGCAACCGATCGCTCGTCCATTTTTCTTTTTCATCCCTTGCGGCAAGTTCTTCCCGCAGGGCCGGGTCCGGGACATTCAGGATGGCCTGATAATGCCACCACTCCAAATCTTGCGGGGGCGCCTCATCCGGATAATATCTGGCAAAGTTTCTCATGCGGCGGAGCTCTTCCCATTTGATGTTCAAATCCCCGGAGAGCCTTTTAAAAAGATAAGCGGGATAATCTTTCCAGAGCCGGTACTCCGCAGCGTGGAGCTCGATCAGCTTTCCAATGGTCCAGGCCTCAAGCACTCTTTCCCGTTTGTTCCCTGGAGGGGTTGCCTCGCGCAGGTCACGAATGGCTTGCGCGAGCTGGTCATAGGTTTGGACTTCCGGAAGCTCCTCGGGCTCGGCCAAGGCGGGGGGAGAGTAGAAACAGAATAAAAGAAGCGCCAAGCCGGGAATAAACCTCATTTCTTAAAACTTCAGCTCTTTTTGGGGACTTTTTTCTCTGATCCGCTTCGAAATGACCGCCAAGAACTCCTCTGCCGCCTGCCGGGCTTCTTCCATTTCTTTTTGACTGCAGCCGATCGGCCCCGGTTCGTAGATGAATTGATGCCGCTTTTTCCTCACTCGGTCATAAAATTTCATTTGGCTTTCATACCCTTTGCCTAATTCATGAGCCACGTATCCAATGACCGTTTTATGCTTTCCCTTGATGTCCGGATAAACCCCTGAAATGGCCATAAAGCCGAGCCCGGCGTGAAGCATGCTGTCGTAAATCAGGGTATAAGCTCCCTCGAGATCGGATTCGGAAAGAAGTTCCGCCGACGCGAGGTCTTTTCTCGCCCGTCTCATAAATTGCTCCGCGCGTTTTAAATCAACGGGGCAAGACTTAAGTCTTTTTTCCAGATCTTCGGGAAGGGGCTTTTTGGAACTCATCCGGACGGCCTTTTAAGATTTGATGGGGCCTGCGTAAGACTTCGGCAAGAAACACCCCTTTTTCTTCAAGCTTTTTATGAAACTCCCTGGAAGAGTAAATCGTGGGATTGATCTCACGGCGAAATTGTAACTCCAGTTTGGAAATCTCGGAATAGAAATTTTTCGATTCGCCGTCAGAGACGATGAAGAGGTCAATATCGCTTTGGCCGTGCTCCCTCCCCCGGGCAAAGGAGCCGTACATCAGGGCAAGGCGGATCTTGGGATCGGCAAGGGCGAGTTTCCTTAAAGCCCCTTCCACCCCTGTGGTTTTGACCACAAGCGACTGAATCTCCGGAAAAAGGGCGTGGTCGGGGTTTAAGACGTAAAAAACAAGGTTTCCCTTCCTCTCCCGTTTCACCAAACCATCCCGCACAAAACGGCCCAGCTCCCTCTGAACGTTGCCGGGTGAAGTCCGGACCTCGCGCGCGAGTTCAGAGAGGTAGAAGGACTTCTCCGGATTCGAAAAGAGAAGCCCCAGGATCCTCCCCCGGATTTTGGATTTGGTGAGGTAAAGGGTTTCGAGCATATCTTACTCTTCTTTGAGTAAGAACTTACTCTATTTTGAGTAAGATGTCAAGGGGGCTTTTCTTTGCTTTCTGGTTCTTTTGTGGGCGATATCAAGCCCGTCTCTTTGGGAACCGTGCCCGTTGTAGGGGAGAGGAGAAGCAGAATAAAAGCAGCGCCAAGGTTTGCCTGTCCCCTTCAGCGGTGACCGTCACCTTTTTTACCTCAGCCTTGAACTAAACTTGATTTCTAAACTTACCGAGCCAAGCGCAGTATTCGCATTGGCTAGTGACAGCGGGAGTGGGCCCTTTGAGAAGGGAAATGGCTTTCCTGAAGGTCGTACGGGCCCGCTCTGGATCTGTGGGAATTTTCAGGGCCTGAAGTTCAAAAAGGACATTGCCCTGCTCTCTCACGCTCTTCGGTGAGTAATAAAGCAGGAAGGCATAACCAGCGGTGGGCATCTTATTTTCGTGAAGGAGAAGGGCATAGCAATCAAGCTGATTCTGATAATACTTGATCGCATCGGCCTCGGTTGTGACCGACCCTTTGGTCTTGTAATCAAAGGGAATATATTTGTCGTCTTTGACCAACAGGTCATCAATGGCCCCGCTTAAAATCGAACCATCGCCGTCCCGGTATTCAAGCCCCGTGCGCCAATTGCGCCATTTCTCAAGCTGCCCCTGATCTGCAAACAATTTGATGCCGTCAAAGTCCGGCTTGTTTAACTCCGCAGGCAGTGAACCTTTTGCCCGAAAGCCGTCAAAATGCGTCTTGACGACCCGATCCATCCCGCCCGGTAATGAAGGGAAGATGCCTCGCGGTCGTTTGATTCCTTTCACTTTCTCAAACCAGAAACAGCGCGGGCATTCGAGGAAAAGATTTAATGTGGATGGAGAGAGTTTAATCACCATTTATTTCAATACTTCCACAAACTCAGCGACGACGTGAAAATCATCACCTGAGACGTTTTTAAGCACGATGTCTTTGAATGCTTTGTTGTCCGGCGACAATGTAATTTTTTTATGCCACCACTTGTCGCCGGGTAATTGCTCTTTCTCGCTTCTGTACCTTTTGATGGTAAAACTCAGATTCGTCTCCGGATCCGCCACTTGCCGAGATTCGACCACGACGATCAGGCCGTTGCGCGATCCTCCGCGCTCAAACCTAAACAAGCACCAACTGCCGTCGGGAATGGTGGGTTCCATGGATTTGCCGACCACTTGAGCGATAAACATGTCTTTGTTCAACTTTCGCCCATTGATCGGTTTCCACCCCATGACCGTCGGTCTTGTTTGCTCCCGAAATGATGTCGCAACCGCCTGAAGATTGTAAACCGGAAGATATCCTTCTTCGATGCTTGCCTCTGGAACCACATCGCGGAAAAATAAAGGTTTGCCTTCATCGGGTGCAACAGGGCGTTCCGTCCAATCTCTGCATAATAATGTAGCCTGTTCAAGTACTGTTTCGGTTGCCTTCTTTTCCTTGTCTGGGGGATAGCCATATTTTCTCAAAATTCTTTTGACCATCACGCGGAGTTTCGCCTGCACGCTCTCTTTAAGCGTCCAATCGATGGTGATATTGTTGCGAACAGTAGTCACAAGTTCACGGGCAATAGTTCTTAACGTTTCGTCACCCAGGACTTTCACCGCGCTATCGTTAACTTCCAGAGCATCGTAAAAAGCAACTTCATCCTCGTTTAAACCGAGATCCCCGCCCCGTTCTTCCGCCTCGCGCATTTTTTTGGCAAGCTCGATTA
>Ga0187893_10003441_pt1 | contig 32124 bp, 30 predicted proteins | sample MA1701074metaG_FD_139574 | JGI IMG/M metagenome (GOLD analysis project Ga0187893, IMG submission 139574) | White microbial mat communities from a basaltic lava cave in the Kipuka Kanohina Cave System on the Island of Hawaii, USA - MA170107-4 metaG ...
CCCCGCCGTCGACGACCGGAACCGTTCGACCCGCGCGCGCGACTCCGCCGTCGGCACGAGCTCGTGTGCGCCCGTCACCGCCGCCGCGCCGGGGACGGACGCCGTGACGGGGCCGTCGACCAGCGCGATCACCGGCGTCATCGCGAACCCGAGCTCGCCCTCGAGCCGCTCCAGCGCCGCGACGCCCGGGTCGCCCTTCGCCATCACGTTGCGCAGGTCAAGATCGATCGCCACCTCGCCCGTCGCCACCACCGCCCACGCCGCGATCACCAGCACGCCCACCACCGCCGCGACCGCGCGCGACTGCAGGCGCGCCGCGAGTCTCACGACCCATGGCTCGTAGCGCCTCTTCGGCCGCACGAAGCGGTCGACCCCGAGCAGCATCGGCACGAGCGCCGTCAGCGACAGCGCCACGCTCACCGCGATCCCCGCTGCCAGCAGCCCGCCGAACTGCCGGAACCCGGGGAACCCGCTCAACAGCAGCGTGAGCAGCGGCGCCGTCGTCGTCGCCACCGCCCCCAGGAACGGGCGGCCGAGCGACGAGAGCGCCTTCTCCATCGCCGTGCGCGGGTCGAGCGACACGCGCTCGTCGCGGTACCGCGCGAACACGTGGATCGGATAGTCGATCCCCATCCCGATCATGACCGCGATGACGCCGACGGCGAGCGGCGTGAGCGGGCCGACCGCCGCGGTCCCGAGCGCAAGCGTGCAGACAAGCGCCGCGACCACCGGCGCGATCATCACGTGCGCGCCCACGACGCTGCGCGTGAAGACCCAGAGGAACGCGACCACGAGGATCGTGCTGATCGCGACCTGCATCTTCATGTCGCGCTCCATGCGCGCGGCGTTCCACGACGCGCTCACGTACCCGCCCGCCAGCTCGAACCGCAGGCCGTCGAGCCGCGAGCGCACGTCGGCGACCAGCGCGTTCGCGAACGGCACGTCGAACGAGTCGTGCTTCCCGACCACGCGCACGAACGCGACGGGCGGCGTCGTGAAGACGAGATACTTCGAGCCCGCCAGCATCGGCGCGGGCCAGCGCGCGCCGACCGACGCCTCCGCCTCCGCGAACACCCACCGCAGCCCGAGCGGGTCGGACAGCGCGAGCTTCTTCCCGCCGATCGGATCCTCCGCGATCCGCCGGCGCAGCGACTGGATCTGCGCGGCGCGCTCCGGCGCGGTCAGCCGCTTCTCGAGCGCCGCGAGCGTCTCCTCCGGGAGGAACCAGACGGGAGACCGCCGCACCCACTCCGCGCGGCCGCCCCCGAACTCCTCGCGCGTCGCCATGACGCGCGCGACGTGCTCGGAGGCGCGCAGCCGCTCGACGGCCGCCGGCAGCGCGGCGTCGATCGCCTCCGGCGTGTCGGCGCGCACGATCACGAAGAGCGTCCGGCTCGGGCCCGCGTCGCCCTGCAGCGAGCGCGTCAGCTTGAGCGTCTCGTCGTCCTTCGGGAACAGGCTCGACACGTCCGGGTTGACGTGGAACCAGCGGACGAGCGTGAAGGACGCGAGCGCGACGGCGAGAACGCCCGCCGCGAGCATCGCGCGCGGGTGCGCGACGACGAATCGGCTCATTTCGGTTTCGGAGACTCGATCGGCTTCACCCCGGGCGGCACCGTCAGCTCGAAGAGCGACGCCGGGAGGCTGTCGACCACCTTCGCCTCCGCCTGCTCGACGCGCATCTCGACGCCGGGCGCCTTGAAGACGTAGACGTCGTCGGTCTCCCACCCCTCGTCCCAGCCCGCGCCGTTCCAGTACACGCGCTTCTTCGTGATGCGCCCGTCCGGCCCGAGCCACACCATGATCCTCACGCCCGCGACCACCGGCTTGAGCGCGAGCCACCACCCGCCGTCCGCGGCGCGCTGGCCGAGCACGCGGTCGCGCGTCACCGGCGCGTGAAACTCGAGCATCGACGCCCCCATCATCGTGACCGGGTTCGGGGTCTCGCTCGTCGGCATCGCCAGGTCGCAGCCCTGGTTGAGCTGCACGACGACGCCCGCCATCCGCGCCGGCGTCGCGAGCACGTCGAGCGCCTTCCCGCCCAGGTCCGGGAAGCACTGGAGGCGGACCGCGGGCGACTCGCCGCCGCGGATCGCCATGACGCCCGTGAATCGACCCGACATCCAGCCGGACGTCAGGCTCACCTTGTTCTTCACGCGCAGGTAGGACGGCCGCGCGGGAAGCGCGTCGACCTTCTCGAGCACCTCGGACGTGGGTCTGGAGAACATGCAGCCGGGCGCGAGGAGCGCCAGGACGGCCACCGCGATTCGCGATTCGTGATTCGTGATTCGCGTCCTTACCTGCGCCGCATCAGGTCTTCGAGCCTGGTGCGTGAGTAGTACATGTCCGCCTGCACGCACGTCTGACCGTCGACGGTCGCGAGCCCCTCGGCCGCTCCGCCTTCGCCGAACGACTTGATGAGCTTCACCTCGAGCTTGAGCACGTCTCCGGGAAAAACCGGCCGCTTCATCTTCGCGCTGACGGATCCGAACAGATAGATGAAGCCCTCGTCGACGGACGCTCCGGCGGGCCTGCCCGCCGAAGCCCGCGAGGCGTCCGGCACCGTCGGGTCGGCGGAGGCGGGCCTGCCCGCCGAAGCCCGCGAGGCATCCGGCACCGTCGGGTCGGCGGAGGCGGGCGCGCTCTTCTTTTGCAGCACGATCGTCGCCTGCGCGAGCGCCTCGAGGATCAGGGCCGCCGGCATGATCGCGAACTCCGGGAAATGCCCCTGGAAAAACCCCTCGTTCCCGCTCACGTTCTTGACCGCGACGATCCTCTTGCCCGCTTCGATCTCGAGGACCCTGTCGAGCATGAGAAAGGGATACGTCTGGGGTACCAGCTTTCGTATCTCCTCAAAGCTCAGCCCCTTGTCCTCCGACGGGGGACTGGAGACCGGGGACGGGGGGTTATCCATGGGGCAGCGCCGCCTCCGCGGTTCGGGGGTCCTTGGCAAATCCGATCTTCCCGTTCAGCCAGAGCAGGAAGTAGAAGAGGTTCAGCCGCATGCGGCCCATGAACCCCATGTCGCTGTCGCCCGCCAGCAGCATGACCACCGTGTCGACCAACCCCAGCTTGTTGCTCGGGTTGAGAAACAGGTGCGCGAATCCGGGCGAGTAGTACGCGTCGATCATCCGGAAGTGGATCCGCATCCACCTGTCGAACTGCTTCTGGTACGCCCCGAAGGCCGACGCCCGCCACGGCTTCCCCGCCGCATGCCGCTCGACGAGCAGCCGCGCCGCCATCTCCCCCGACCGCATCGCGAGCATCACGCCCGTCGAGAAGATCGGGTCGAGGAACGCCGCCGCGTCGCCGACGAGCGTGTACCCGGGCCCGACGAACCGCTTCGACCAGTAGCTGTAGTTCGCCAGCACGTGGATGTCCCCGCACCGCGGCGCCGCGCCCACGCGCTTCGCCACGTAGGGCGACTGCGAGATCTTCAGTTTCAGAAACGCCTCGGGCTCCGTGCCGGAGGCCTTCCACTCGTCGACGTTCCCGACGGCGCCCACGCTCACCTCGTCGTCGCGCAGCGGGATGAGCCAGAACCAGCACTGGTTCCCGAGGACGATGTCGATGTTCCCCGCCTGCCGTCCCGCGCGGCGCTCCATCCCCTTGAAGCGCGTGAAGACCGCGATCTTCCTGTGCTTCGGGTCCTGCACGCGCAGGCCGAGCGCCTTGGCGACGAGTGAACTCTGGCCGCTCGCGTCGATCACCCACCGCGCCTCGACGGTCTCGTCCTTCCCGCCCCGCCGCACCCTGAGGCGGCACGGCTCCGTCTCGCTGAGCGATACGTCGAGCACGCCCGCCTCCTCGCGCACCTCGCAGCCGCGCTCGCGCGCGTGGTCGAGCAGCATCTGGTCGAAGCGGTCGCGCTCCACCTCGAACGCGATGCGGTACGGGTCGTTCGTCCCGCGCGCGAAGTCGAACGCCAGCTCGATCGCTCCGTCGCTCGACACGAACTGCGCCCCGTACTTCAGCGTGAACTTCTCGCGGTCGAGCTTCTCCGACAGGTCGAGCCGGTCCCACAGGTGCCGCGTGAGCGGGAGCAGCGACTCGCCGATGTGGAAGCGCGGGAACTTGTCGCGCTCGAGGATGACCGTCTTCAGCCCGGCCTTCGCGAGCACGTAGGCGGCGCTCGCGCCGCCGGGGCCGCCCCCGATCACCGCCACGTCATGCACGGATCAACCCCTCCAGCGCGGCACGGTCGAGCTTCCCGCGCTCCGTGCGCGGCAGGCGCGCCAGCACGCGGATGTCGCGCGGCACCTCGTGCGGCGCCAGGTCCCCGTTGATGAGCGCCTTCAGCTCCTCCGCGGTCCGCGACTGCGACTCGACGGCCACGACCACGCGCTGCCCGCGCGCCGGGTCTTCGAGCGCCATCGCTGCCGCGTCAGAGACGCCCGCGACGCCCCGGAAGAACGTCTCGATCGCCGCGAGATCCACCTTCACGCCGCCGACGTTCGCGACGTGCACCGTGCGGCCGAGGAGTTTCAACCGCCCCTCCGGCGTCAGGCACGCGCGGTCGCCCGTCTCGACGTACGGCGGCGACGTCTCGACGCCGGCCTCCGTCAGGAGCGCGAACCGGTTCGCCTCCGAGTGCACGCGCACGCAGCCGTCCGCGAGCTCGATCCGCACGCCGGGCATCGGGAAGCCGACCGTGCCCTCCGACGCCGGGTCGTCCGGCCGCGTCTCGAACGCGATCCCACCCGCTTCCGTGGCGCCGAAGAACTCCTGCACGCGAACCCCCGTCGCCGCGGCGAACGCGTCCGCCGTCCCGCGCGAGAGCGGCGCGCTCGCGGAGATCACCCGTCGCAGCGACGGAGCGAGCGGCCCCGACACCGCTCGAAGGAGCGCCGGCACCGCGGGCCAGAAGGTCACGCCGTGACGCTCGATCGACGCGCGCACCGCCCCCGGCAGCACGTCCATCTGAATGACGAGCGGCGTCCCGATCGCCGCCAGCGAGAGCGGGCCGTTGTCGAACCCGTACGAGTGCGAGAGCGGGATCGCGACGAGGACCACATCCTCGCGCGTGAGCGACATCCCCTCGCGGATGTGCTCGATCCCCCCGACGAGCGCCTCCTCCGTGAAGAGCGCCCCGCGCGGCGCAACGGTGCTGCCCGACGTCAACTTGACGAACGCGGTGCCCGCGGGGAGCGCACGGCCGTCGCCGACCCGGACCAGTCCCTCATCGCGCGTCACGAGCCATCGCGCGCCCAGCCGCGTCGCGACTTCCCGCGGCGACTGCTTCGCGTCGATCGTGAGGACCGCCGCCCCGCGCGCCCGCAGCGCGAAGAGGTGTTCGATGAACGCGACACCATTCCCCGTCGCAAGCGCCACGAAGTCGCCCGGCTTCACGCCGTCGAGGGGAAGCGCGCCCACGCGCTGCGCCAGCTCCGTGAACGTGACCGACCGGCGCTCCGCCTCCGAGACGATCGCGGTGCGCGCGCCCTGCTCGCGCGCCTGCCGGTCCAGCATGTCGCAGAACGGGGAGCCCATCCGCTACGCCTCCGGCGGCGCGTACCCGAACTCGGCGAGACGCTCGTCTGACCAGCCGGCCGCCTTCGCCGCGTCCACGTCCGCCTGCGCGATCGACGTCGATTCGCGGCTCATCTTCTCGATGGGTTCCATGCGCCGGATTTTAGCATGAGGTATACTCGGCGGCTCATGTCGCTCAAGAAAACCGTCGGCCTGACCGGCGTGTTCTGGCTGGCGCTCATCACGATCCTCCACGCGTGGCTGAACCTGGATCTCTTCCGCCGGACCGACGCGTCGCAGGGCACGTTCAAGGTCGGTTTCCTGCCGGTCACCTGACACCTGACCTGCCCCGTCAACCACTTCATCCAGAAGAACCTGGCGGGCGAGGGCGGCTTCGAACCGGTCCGGTTCAACGGCTGGCCCGAATTGAAGGAGGCGTTCCTCTCGAAGTACACCCAGGCCACGTTCATCCTCGCTCCGATGGCGATGAAGCTGCGCGAGGAGGGCGTCCCGATCAAGATCTGCTACCTCGGGCACCGCGACGGCACCGCGCTCATGGTCCACAAGGACTCCGGCATCTACCGCATCGAGGACCTGCGCGGCAAGCGCGTGGCGGTCCCCAACCGCTACTCGAACCAGCGCCTCCTCCTTTTCAAGGTGCTCCGCGAGCGCGGGATGACCTTCGACGACATCGAGCTCTTCGAACTCCCGCCGCCGGACATGCCCGCGGCGCTCTACTCGCGCTCGGTCGACGCGATCAGCTCGGGCGAGCCGTTCATGGGTCAGACCGAGATCGACGGCTACGGGCGCATCCTCTACCTGACGAAGGACGTCTGGCCGGAGTTCATCTCGTGCGTGCTCGCGGTCCACGAGGACGTGATCCGGGACGACCGCAGGAAGGTCCAGGCGCTCGTCGACGGCATCGCGAAGAGCGGCGTCTGGCTCGACAAGCACATGGACCACCGCATGCAGGCGGCACAGTTCGTGAGCCGCCACTACTACAACCAGCACCCGCGGCTCCTCGAGTTCGTGCTCAGCAAGCCGCCCGATCGCGTGAAGTACACGAACCTCAACGTGCGGCGCCCCGACTTCGAGGAGATCGAGAAGCTCGGCCTCGACGCGGGCATCCTCGAGGGCAGGGCCCACTTCGACGACTACTGCGACCCGTCCTTCGTCCCGCCGGAGGCGCGCATCGACGGCTTCCAGTTCGAGGACGCGAAGTCGAAGGCCGACGCGCGCGAGCGGGGGGTCATCAAGTGACGGCGCGATGGAAGACCGGCCTTCCCCTGGCGTTGGCCGTCGCCCTCCTGGCGGCGTGGGACGCCGCCGTGCGCCTCTCAGGGAGCGACCTCTTCCCGAAGCCGCTCGACGTCGCCGCCGGCATCGTCGAACTCGGCCGCAAGGGCCTCCTCCACAAGTACATCGTCGCGTCCCTCTTTCGCGTGACGATCGGGTTCGGCCTGGCGGTCGTCATCGGCGTTCCGGCCGGCCTCCTCCTCGGCTGGTCCACGCGCCTCTTCTACGCGTTCAATCCTCTGATTCAAGTGTTCCGGCCGATCTCGCCCATCGCGTGGATCCCCGTCGCGATCCTCTGGTTCGGCGTGGACGACCGCGCGCCGATCTTCCTCATCTTCCTCGCGAGCGTCTTCCCGATCACCGTCTCCGCGATCGCCGCCGTCCAGAACATCCAGCAGAACTACATCCGTGCCGCGCGCAACTTCGGACTGGGCCGCCTCGAGCTCTTCCGGCGCGTCATCTTCCCCGCGACGCTCCCGCAGGTCCTGACCGGCATCCGCATCGCGCTCGGCGTGGCGTGGCTCGTCGTCGTCGCGGCCGAGATGATCGCCGTCAACTCCGGCCTCGGCTACCTCATCATCGACGCGCGCAACGCGGGCAAGCGCTACGACCTCGTCGTCGCGGGCATGGTCATGATCGGGCTCATCGGGCTCGGGCTCGACCTCGTCGTGCGCCGCCTCGAGCGCTTCGACGAGGTGCGCTGGGGATACGCGCGGTGAGCCAGCCCGACGTCGCCGTCCGCATCGCGAACCTCTCGATGAGCTTCCCCGGCAAGGGAACGGACGAGCCCATCGCCGTCCTTTCCGACGTGTCGATCGACGTGCGCCGCGGCGAGTTCGTCTGCATCGTCGGCCCCTCCGGCTGCGGCAAGTCGACGCTCCTCAACATCGTCGCGGGTTTCCTCCCGCACACGCAGGGCGACGTGCTCGTCGAGGGCCGGCCGGTCCGCGGCCCGGACCCGCGCCGCATCTTCGTCTTCCAGGAGAGCGCCGTCTTCCCGTGGCTCACCGTGCGCGAGAACATCGGCTTCGGCCTCTCGGGCCGCGTGCGCGCCGAGCGCGAGAAGATCGTCGCCCATTACGTCGAAATGGTCGGTCTCAAGGGCTTCGAGGCCGCCTATCCCCGCGAACTCTCCGGCGGCATGCGCCAGCGTGTCGAACTCGCGCGCGCGCTCGCGTCCAACCCCGACATCATCTACATGGACGAGCCCTTCGGCGCGCTCGATTTCCTCACGCGCCTCAAGATGCGCGCGGATCTCATCCGCATCTGGCAGGAGGAGCGCAAGACCATCCTCTTCGTGACGCACGACATCGAGGAGGCGGTGCAGCAGGCCGACCGCGTGGTCGTCATGAGCCGCCGGCCCGCCATCGTGCAGGAGGTCGTGCCGATCACCCTCGCGCGGCCGCGCGACCTCGACGCGCCCGGCTACCTCGCCGCCCGCGACCGCATCTTCGCGGCGATGGGCATGAGCCACACGGTGGGCGACGCGCCGCCCGCGTCCAGGAGCGCCGCCGGCCCGGACGCGGACGTCGTCATCATCGGCGGCGGCCCCGCGGGGGCCATCCTGGGCGCCTACCTCGGCCAGGCCGGCGTCAGCCACCTGATCGTCGACAAGGCCGTCCATCCGCGCCCGCACGTCGGCGAGTCGCTCATCTGCTCGACCACCCGGGTGTTCCAGGACATCGGCTTCCTGCCCGTTCTCGAGCGCGAGGGGTTCGTACGCAAGTACGGCGCCGTGTGGACGCGCGCGGGCGATCCGTCGACGCGCACGCTCCGGTTCCGGCCGATGCCGCACCTGGGCGTCCTGCAGGAACACACGTACCACGTCGACCGCGCGCGCTTCGACGACCTGCTGCTCGGCCACGCGCGCGTGCGCGGGTCGCGCGTCCTCGAGGGCATGACCGCGCTCGGCGTGGACTTCGACGCTCGCGGCTTCGCGTCGGGCGTGCGCGCGCGGCCGGACGACGGCGGGCCCGAGCGTGTCTTCCGCGGGCGGATCGTCGTCGACGCCTCCGGCCGCGGCACCGTGCTCGGCACGCAGCTCAAGCTCAAGCGCAACGACCCGCTCTTCGACCAGTTCGCCGTGCACAACTGGTTCGAGGGGGTCGACCGCGGCCCGGCCGGGACGGCGGACTTCATCCACGTCCACCTCCTGCCGACGCCGCGCGCGTGGCTCTGGCAGATCCCGATCAGCGCGACGGTCACGTCCGTCGGCATCGTCACGCGCCGCGACGATTTCGTGCAGGGCGGCGAGTCGCCGGAGGCTTTCTTCAGGCGCCACGTGGCCTCCCATCCCGAGTTCGCCCGCCGCATGGCCGGGGCGCATGCGCTCCACGACTGGACACGCGAGGGCAACTACAGCTACGTGATGGACCGGTTCGCCGGCGACGGCTGGCTCCTGGTCGGCGACGCCGCGCGGTTCATCGACCCGATCTTCTCGTCGGGCGTGAGCGTAGCGGCCGAATCCGCGCAGCGGGCCGCCGACGCGATCGTCGCCGCGCTCAAGGCGGGCCGCGTCGACGAGACGGCCTTCGCGCGCTACGAGACGACCGTCCGCGCGGGCGTCGAGCTCTGGCGCGAGTTCATCCTCCTTTACTACCAGCTCCCCGGCATCTTCCTCGACCTGATGGCGACCGACGAGGGGCAGGCGGAGCTCCGCCAGATCCTCCAGGGGCAGGTCTACGACGTCCCGTCCGCGCCGGTCGTGGACCGCCTGCGCCGCCAGCTCGACGCGGTCAAGGCCGACCCGGAGCACCCCCTGCGGCGGGAGTGGGTGCCGCTGTAGCGGCCGGTGGCCCTTGCCGGAAGAGACTCGGGGCTGACGGCCAGGGGCTGACACCCACCCCTCCCTAGAGATTTTCCCCCCCATCCGCGATTGCAGTTTGAATACGCTATGGTAGTTAAGATGCCTCCCATGCCCACGCGCGGCCCCGACTCGATCACGCTGATCTGCCCCACGTGCGGGGCGGGATACACGCTGGACCGGTTCGAGCATGGGAAGCGCTACGGCTGCAAGCGGTGCAGCGCGAGCCTCCTGTTCGGCAAGTTCGCCCTCGTCAAGGAGCTCGGCCGCGGCGGCTTCGGCGTCGTCTACAAGGCCTGGCAGGCCGATCTCCAGCGCACCGTCGCCCTGAAATTCCTCCACGTCGAGGGCCAGGAGGAGACCGACCGGTTCCTGCGCGAGTCGTCCATCGCCGGCAACCTCGCCCACCCGAACATCGCCCCGATCTTCGAGTTCGGGCTGCAGGACGGGAAGCCGTTCGTCACCATGCAGTTCATCGACGGGACCACGATCAACCGCGCCGACCTCCCGCTGCGCGACAACGTCGCCTCCATCCGCGACGCGGCGCTCGCGCTCGACTACGCCCACGCGCGCGGCATCATCCACCGCGACATCAAGCCGCACAACATCATGATCTCCAACCCGGAGAAGGGAGGCATGTCCGGCCAGATGATCCGCCGCACGTTCATCATGGACTTCGGCCTCGCGCGCTCGATGGGCGGCGGCGGCACCCTCACCGCCGAGGGACAGCTCCTCGGCACCCCCGCCTACATGTCCCCCGAGCAGGCCGAGGGCAAGCCGTGCGACACGCGCAGCGACATCTACTCGCTCGGCGCCACCCTCTACGCGATCTCGACCAAGCGCGCGCCGTTCGAGGCGAACACCCCCGTGCAGATCCTGAAGCGCGTCACCGAGGGCTCGCCCATCCCGCCGGGCCACCTCAATCCGTCGATCGACCGCAACCTCGAGAGCGTGATCCTGAAGTCGATGGCGGTGAACCCGGACGCGCGCTACCAGACGGCGGGCGAGTTCGCCGCGGACCTCTCGTCGTGGCTGGCCGGCGAGATGCCGCGCGGGAGCACCGTGCCCGACCGCGCGAAGTCGAAGTCGAAGCTCGCGCCCACGCCGGTCACGCAGAACCCGGCCGCGCAGGATCGGCTCGCCGACGCGATGTTCAAGGCGGCCCCGCGGGAGGCCGCGGACAAGACGGTGCGCACCCCCGTGCCCGGGGACGCCCCCGCCAGCACCCCGTCGAGCGCCGCCGAGCCCGCGCCCACGACGCCGGTGCGCCGGCTCGGCATCGGCATCGCGCTCATCACGATCGTGCTGGCGGCCGCGGTCGGCATCATCCTCTACATCATCAAGATGCCGCCGCCGGACTACGTCGCCCTGCGCCTCCAGACCACGCCGCCGGACGCGACGGTCATGATCCGCGGCAGGACGTGGAAGACGCCCTGCGAGATCAAGGCCTCCGAGCTGGAGGGCGACTCGCATTCGGTGGAGATCACGCTCGCGGGGTACAAGGCGCGGCGGTTCGACGTGAGCTACACGCGCGACAATCCCGCGCAGCGGAACGACACGCTGGAGCGCGAGGCCTCGGCGCCGCTCCTGCGCGTGAGGACCGTCCCGGCGGGGGCGACCGTGCGCCTCTTCCCCCGGCCCGAGGAGTGGCCCGCGCCCTGCGAGATCACGGGCGTGCCGCCGGGGTCGTACGAACTGCAGATCTCCAAGGCGGGCTACGAGACGCGGCTCGAGAAGATCGAGCTCGTCGCCGGCCGGACGAAGGACATCGACTGGACGCTCGAAAAATCCGCGCGCCCGGTCGCCGCGGTGATCAGCTCGAGCCCGCTCGGGGCGCGCATCCGGATCAACGGACGGGACACGGGCAAGATCACCCCCCTCACGATCTACCGCGACGAGTTCAGCGATCTCCCCTCGATCCGCGTCGAGCTCGAGCTCGACGGCTACGACGGCTTCCTCGACACGATCACGCTGGGCGGCGAGAAGCCCCACGAGCTCAAGCCGACGCTCAAGCCGCTCGTCGGGTCGTTCCTCGTGCGCGGCGTGCCGGACGGCGCGACGGTCCTCGTGTTCGCCGTGCCGCCCGAGGTCAAGAAACCGCTCACCGCCATCGCCCTCTGGAGCGAGAACGTCGACTCGGTGCGCCGGGCGCTCGCGGCGCTCGACCCCGCGGACGCGCCGCACGTCGCCGAGCGCCTGAAGGAACTCGCGGCGCGGCCCGAGCTCAAGGTCGAGCTGCCGTCCTCGCCGTCCATGACCCCGCTCAAGCCGGACCAGAAACTCCCGTCGCGCGGGCGCGACGTGGCGTTCGACAGCATCCGCGTGACGGCGCGCTGGCGGATCCTCGCGACGGCGCCGAACGCGCGCGACTTCATCAGCGACGAACGCACGCCCGTCGCGGGCCGCGAGGAGATCGTCCAGGTCGAGATGACCGGGCTCGGCGACGTGACCGTCGAGCTCCGCCCGGCCGTCGGCGCGTTCCGCGTCACGGGCGCGGACGGCTCCGACCTCGGGACGCTCGCGTCGAAGGCGACCGTCAAGGCGCCGGTCGGCACGGTCACGCTCCGGTACGTCCCGCCCGCGGGCGACCCGCTCCTGCGCGAGTTCACCGTCGAGCGCCAGGTCCGCCAGGCGCAGCTCGTGTCGTTCGCCGTCAACGCGTACCTGCGCTCCGCGGAGCAGGCGGCCGCCGACAAGGCGCACGACGTCGCGGTCCACGGCTGGTGGAAGCTCTTCCAGGAGGCGTCGTATCCGCCCGACGAGCGGGAGGAGCGGGCGAAGCTGCCGGACCTGATCAAGACGCACTACCGCCTCTGGATCGATTCGCTGGCGAAGAGCGTCGCGGGAGACCTCGCGAGGAAGCTCGCCGACGCGGCGAAGCGGAGGCCCGAGGAATCCGTCGCCGCCCTCGCCGAGCTTTATGCCGCGAAGAACGCGGCGCGCGAGCTGCGCGGGCAGGCGGCCGTTGCGCTGTGCTCGGCGTTCGTCGCGCTCAAGCGTCCGTTCGAGGCGGTCGAGTGGCTGGAGCGCGCCGCGCGCGAGAAGGCGGACCCGGGCGTCGACACGACGACCGCCATCCGCGCGCTGGCGAAAGCCCACGGGCCGCTGGTCGAGCGCTGGGGCGAGGCGATGAAGGCGATCGAGGCGTCCCGCCCGTCGTCGAAGAAGCCGGGCTGGCTCGGCGTGCGTCTGGCCGAGGGGATGAAGGTCGAGTCGGTGGCGAAGAACTCGCCCGCGGAGGCGGCGGGCCTGCAGGCGGGCGACGTGTTGACGGCGTTCGCGAAGACGCCGCTGGGCTCGCCGCTCGACTTCGCGAAGGCCGAGGAGGCCTCGCGCGAAGGCGAGGAGGTCGAGATCGCGTTCACGCGCGGCGGGGAGGCGAAGACGGCGACGGCGAAGCTCGCGGCGAAACCGGCGGCTCCACCGCCGGGGGCCCGGCTGGGGCTCGGCTCGCCGACGCGATACGGCTACATGGTCGATCTGGACGCCGGATCGACCGCGGAAGTCGGCGACACGCTGGAGGCGGTCCGCCAGGGGGAGGTCGTCGGGCACCTGCGCGTGGACCGCGTGCTGGCCGCCGACGACAAGTTCAAGAACGGATCCCTGCAGTGCAAGATCGTGGACGGGGATCCTCAGAAGGGCGACGAAATCCGGAGGGCCAAGTGAAAACGATGCTGATCGCACTGCTGGTCGCGGCCGCCGCGGCCCACGCGCAGGAACCGAAACGGGGCGGCGAACTCGTGCTCAAGAACGCCGTCGCGGGCGCGACGGTGTCGCTCGTGCGCGTGCCGGACGCCGTGAAGGACGTGGAGTCGGTGCTGCGGCTCTGGAGCGAGAACGAGCCCGCCATCGCGGAGGCTCTCGTGCGGCTCTCGGACGCGGACGCCGCGTTCGTGACGGGGCGCCTGCGCGAGCTCTCGGCCGTCGGGCCGGAGAAGACGACGGCGCTCGCGAAGAAGCTCGCGGAGCGCGTGGCGGCGGCGCCGGACGGCGTCGACGTCGTGCGCAGGACCATCGCCGACATCAACGGGCTGGCCCGGTTCCTCGACGTGCCCGCGGGCATGTTCCACCTGCTCTCGACGCGGCCCGGGTCGCCCGACTTCCTGGCGATCGGCATCCGCGCGGACGGGCGCGGCGGGGTCGCCATCGACTGCGCGGCCGCACGCCCGCCGAAGCCCGCGCCGGAGCCCGCCGGCTCGCGCGTCGCGGTGAAGTCCGCGGGCGGACCGGTGAAGGTGGTCGCCGGCGGGAAGCTCGTGGCGGAGATCGCGGCGAAGGAGGGCGAGGTGATCGAGCTCCAGTCGCCCGCGCGGCTCACGGTCGAAGCCGGCCCGGTCGTGCCGCCGCCGGTCGAGGGGCGCGTCGGCATGGTGCAGCTCGTGCACCATCGCTACGGCGTCTTCATCCGGCTCGAGCCGGGCGTCCAGTTCGTGGCGGGCGAGTCGATCGCCATCTACCGCGACGGCACGGAGGTCACGCGCGCGGAGATTCTGCTCGTTTGCGGCTCGGACGAGAAGTACCCTGACGGCGCGGTGCAGGTGGCGCCGGGCGCCGAGGTGAGGAAGGGCGACGAAGTCCGGCGGGTGAAACCGTGAGGAGGAGCGCGATGCGCACGGCATGGATCGCGGCGGCCGCGCTGGCCGCCACGCTGACGGCGGGGTGCAAGAGGACGACGCCGAGGCCGGTCGACACGAGCCAGGCCGGCGACATCCCACGTTCGATCGCCGTCGAGAAGCTGCGCGAGCTGCTGCCGACGTGCGAGTCGGTGTACTGCGCCGCGCCGAGCGAGACGCTCAAGCCGTCGGAGGTGCGCGAATGGTCGGTCGGCGACTCGGAGCTCTGGTTCAAGGACAAGAGCGACACGTACCGGCTCGTCTACGCGGAGATCACGGGCGTGCGGCTCGACGGCAAGGGGACGAGGTACTTCTACGCGAAGGTGTTCACGAACCGGCCGACGAAGGAGCACATGTACTTCCGCTGGCTGACGGAGGAACACGCGCAGCAGGCGGTCGAGCTCCTCGAGGCGGTGCGGCCGAGAAACCCGTAGTCAGCGCCCGTCCATCCGCACCCGGAAGGCCAGCTGCGGCACGCGACGCCGGCGGATCGCCGTCGCCACGTCCGCGCGCAGGCGCGCGTGGAGCGCCGCGAGCCTCTCGAACGCTGCGCGCGGGTCGCGCGAGACGACGGTCACGAGCAGCCGGGAGGCGGACGGCGCGGGCTCGACGGCCTCGAGCGCGAGATCCTCGCCCGAGAGCGCGAGAACGAGCGCGTCCCCGACCTGGCGGCAGAGCCGCAGCGTGTTGTAGTCGACCATGATGCCCGCGACTGAACCGGCGGCGAGCGCGGAGGTTGCACGAATTCGCTCCTCCTTCTAGGGTAGCGGCGGAATGGAATTCGACCCGTCCTCGCTGGACGCCCGGGCGTCGTATCGCCTGTTCACCTCGCTGGTCTGCCCCCGCCCCACCTTCCTGTTGTCGGTCTCCGGTCCCGACGGCGCGCCGGTCGTCGGCCCGTTCAGCTACGTGAACGGCGTTTCGAGCCGGCCGACCGTCATGATGGTCGCGATCAACCCCGGCCGCGACGGCGCGAAGAAACTCATCTGCACGTGCGTCGAGAACCGTCGCGAGTTCGTGCTGGCGGTCGCGACGCCGACGCTCCTCGAGTCGCCGGCGCCCGCGACGCGGCCCGCGACGCGCGTGAAGGCGCCGCTGCTCGCCGGCGCGCCGCTCCAGATGGAATGCACGCTCGACCGCACGGTCGAGGTGGACGGCGGCACGACGGTCGTCCTCGGACGCGTCGTCCTCTACCACGCGGCCGACGCGGTCCTGAAGGACGGGGAGGTCGATCCGCGCGCGATCCCGTGGGTGGCGCAGCTCGGCCCCGACCACGCGGCACGGGTCACGGACCTCTTCGAGAGAAAGCGGTTACCGCCTTAGCGCCTCGAGCGCCTCGCGCGCCTTCGCCCCGTACCGGCCCGCGCTCCTGGCGGCCTCGCGCAGGGACTTCACCGCGTCGTCCGCGCGCCCCGACGCGTGCTCCGACATCCCGAGCACGTAGTGCATCATGTCCGCGCGCGGCGAGCCCGCATGCTTCTCGAGCGCGCGCTTCGCCGCGTCGCGGGCCTGCGCCGGGTCGCGCAGCACGTGCCACGCGAGCGCCTCGAACGCCGCCACGTCGTCCGCGGTGCCGTACTCGCCCTTCGGATCGAGCTCGCCGACCTTCATCGCCAGCTGCAGGAGCGCGTTTCCGTTCGGCACCGCCTCCGAATCGTCATGCGCCAAGATGTCGAGGAGCACGACGCCCGCGCCGGCGACGCCCTTCGCGAAGAGCTTCTCCGCGCGATCCCGGGCCGCCGCGACGAGGTCGAACTCCCACAGGCGCTCGACCTCTTCGAGCAGGATCGCCGGATCGTCCGGCGACTTCGTGAGCCGCTCGCGGATCGACCGCATCGTCGCGCGCGCGTCGAGCGCCCGCCGCAGCTCGACCAGCCAGTCGGCCGTCCCCCGGTAGCTCCGCACGCGCATCACCGGCTCGTCGCCGTCGAGGAACACGGTGACCGGCGTGCCGTTCACGCCGAGCCTCCGCCCGAGGTCGCGCACGGCCCAGTGGTTGAGGCGCACGGGGACGAAGTCGCGCGCCTGGGCCGCAACCACGTCCGCGCCGGAGTACGTATCCGTATCCATCCTCATGCACCACTTTCAGGTGGGCATGATGAAGCGGAGCATGAGGAGCCTGCCCGTCTCCTTCGCCTCCTTCGCGGCCGCGTCGGCGTCCGTGCGCCAGTCGGTCTGCAGCAGCATCGCGAGGAGGAGCGTCATGCGGCGATTATACTGGACGCGTGACCCCCGTCCTGCTGGCGATTTTTCTCGCGCAGTCGCTCCCCGAGGGCGCCGAGGGTGTCGACCTCGCGTTCTCGCCCGACGGCCGCGCGTTCGCCGCGCGCGCGCGCACGAAGGACGGATGGGTGGTCGTCACCCATATGGGGACGCATGGGCCGACCGCCTGGGCGGACGTCCCCGTGATCGGCCCCGGCGGCCGCGTCGCGTTCGCCGCGAAGCAGGACGACGGCCGCATGACGCTCGTCGTCGACGGCAAGGCGGGCGAGACCTTCGATGCCGTCGACGCGCCCGCCTTCAGTCCGGACGGGAAGACCGTCGCCTACCGCGCGCGCGCGGGCGGCCGCGTGCTCGTCGTCGTCGGCGAGAAGCACGGCCGCCTCTACGAGTACGTGCAGGGGCCGCCGGCGTGGAGCCCCGACAGCAAGACCGTCGCCTACGCCGCGGAGGCGGAGTCGAACCGCGCGCTCGTCGTCGTCGGCGACAAGGAGATTGGCAAGGGCGACTACTACGACACGTCGCACGCGTCGTTCTCCGTCGACGCCGCGCTCGTCTACCGCGGGCGCGCGCTCGTGGGATGGAAGGAGTTCGTGGTCGTCGACGGCAGGCGCGGGCCGGAGTTCGACAGCCTCGGTGGCCCCGTGTGGAGCGCCGACGGGAAGTCGCTCGCCTACCGCGCGCGACGCGGCCCCCGCCGCGAAGAGGGCGCGTGGTGCGTGGTGGTCGACGGCAAGCCCGGCCCCGATCATGAGGCCGTCGGCGATCCCGTCTTCGGGCCGGACAACGCGGTCGCGTACGCGTGCCGCAAGGACGGACGCTGGCGCGTCGGAGACGGCGAGCCGTTCGACGAAGTCCGGGAAATCCGCCCCGGGCCGAAGCTCGCGTTCGTCGCGCGCACCGGCAGGGAGGTGTTCGTCGTGGTCGACGGCAAGCGCTCGGAGCCGTTCGACGCCGTGTGGGGACTCGCGTGGGGGACGTCGCTCGCCTTCGCGGCGCGCCGCGGCGGCCGCGCGCTCGTCGCGGTCGACGGCAGGGTCGTCGCGGAGACGGACGACGTCACCGCGCCCGTCTGGAACGGCGGGGCGTGCGGCTTCGGCGCGCGCACGGGCCGCGAGATCGCGTGGAAGACGGCGAAGTAGTCCGTTCGCGGCGCTCTTTGCCGCCGCGTTCCGGCCATCCTCGGGCGGCTCCAGGACCCGCAGCCGTTCGCAGGATGCGCTCGCGGAGCGGCCCTGATCAGCGCACGCCCAGCCCGGCCTGGACGTAGCGGTCGCCGAACGCTTCGCGAAGCGCGGCGAACGCGGGCTCGCCCGTGCAGTGGCCCGGCGCGACCTGCCGGAGCCTGTACTTGTCGCGCAGCGCGGCCGCCGTCGACGCGATCGCCTCGTCCGGCGACGCCGCCAGGTGCAGCCCGCCCGCGATGAGCCGCAGACCGAGGTCGCGCGGCGTGTAGATCGTGACGTCCGGGTTCACGCGCAGGAGGTGCCGCAGGCCGTCGGTGTGGTCGCCGTGCCGGTGCGAGATGACCGCGAAGTCGAGCCGCGTGAGGTCGACGCCGAGCGCGCGGACGTTGTGCGCGAAGATGTCGGAGTTGTTGCCCGTGTCGAAGAGGATGCGCTTCCCGGCGGTCTCGACGAGCGCGGCGAAACCCCAGTCGGCCTTGAGCGCCGACGGCTTTCCGAAGGCGTCGTAGAGGATCGTGAGCCGGTCGCGCGTCGCGGAACTCGTCGGCGGAGCCGCGGCGCACGAGCAGAGAACCGTCATCGCGATCCATGCGCTGATTCGCGCCGCGCCCATCACGCCCTCCGCCATTTCCGCATCACCCGCTCGATGTCGTCCCGCACCAGCGCGCGCGCGTCGGCGCGGGCGCCGCCTTCGTCGCGCAGCCCGTCGTATTCCGTGTGCTCGTGGCGCACGTGCGCCCGCACGGCGAGGTCGATCGTCTCCGGGTCGAACTCCCTGGCGGCGGCGGTCCGGCCCACGCGCCCGCTGTGCTTCGCGCACGCGTGTCGCGCGATCCGCTCCGCCTCCTTCGGCGGGCACCCCGGATAGTGTTCGAGGACGCGCCGGGCGAACCCGGCCACGTACTCCCGGTCCTCCTCGGCCGCGCGCGCGCGCGACTTCTCCGCCTTCGCGGCGCGCTTCGCCCCGTCCGCCGCGCAGGACGCCTTCGCCTTCTCGAGCGCGTCCGACTCGACGAGCGACCCCCGACGCTCGTTGCGCTTGCGGTTCTTCGACCACTGCATCACCACGGCGTGGCGCGACGACATCGCGGACGCCCGTCGCGTGAGCGCGGGATCGCCGCTCGGCAGCCAGACGAGCCCGTCGAGCCCGACGCATTTCAGGCACCGCACGCCGCGCTCGCGCGTGAGCGACACGTGATCGCCGCACTCCGCGCCGCACGACGCGCACCGCTCGTCGCCGCGGCTGATCCACACGACCCTCGACTCGTCGCTCATGCGAGCGCCCTCCCGATCGCCGCCGCGAGCGCGTCCGCCTCCGCGTCCGGCAGGCGCACCTCCGGCTCGTCGCCGGTCGCGCGCCCCCAGCGGCCGTCGTCACGATAGCGCGGAACGATGTGCCAGTGAAGATGCGGGACGACGTTTCCCAGGCTCAGGTAGTTCACGTGGTCGGGCGCGACCGCCGCGACCACCGCGCGCGCGGCGCGATGGAGGTCCCGCATCGCCGCGTCGAACGCATCCGCGGAGAGACGATCGATGCTCGCGACGTGCCCGGCCGCGTACACGAGCACGCACGCGCCGCGATAGCGCTGGTCGCGCTTGAGAAAGAGCGTCGACACCGCGAGCCCGGCGATCGGACGCCGGTACTCGTCTCCCGCCGGACGGCAGAGGCCGCAGTCGGTCATCGCTTCGCTTTCGCTCCCGCTTTCCGCTTCCGAACGTCCTGACGCGGGACGGGGGACCTGGGACTCTGGACTTCGAAGGGCACCTTCTCGCTCCTCATCTCATAGAGGAACCTCGACGGCTTCTTCGGCGCCCGCTGTCCGTACGTCGCCCGGGTCTTCGCCCGCGTCAGCGTGAGGTGCCGGCGCGCGCGCGTGATGCCGACGTACATCAGGCGACGCTCCTCCTCGACCGTGTCCTCCGCGATCGACCGCTCGTGCGGCAGCAGGCCCTCCTCCACGCCCGCGATGTAGACGCGCGGGAATTCCAGCCCTTTCGCCGCGTGGAGCGTCATGAGCGTCACCACGTCCTTCGCGCGCCCGTCGTCCGGCTCCTCCTCAGGCTCCTCCGCCGAGAGCGCGACCTCCTCGAGAAACCCTTCGAGCGAGGGCTTGCCCTCCGAAGCCCGTAAGGGGTCCTGCGACGGCCCCCCGGCGAAGGAGGGGCCGGCTGTCCGCCGCACGTAGTTCTCCGCGAGGTTGAGCACTTCCTCCACGGCGGCCCAGCGCGTCTGCCGCGCCACCGGATCCGCGTAAAGCCGCTCCACCTCGGCCGGGTAGTTCACCGCGAGGAGCATCCCGCGCACCGCCTGCACGAGGCCGACCGCCGACACACGCGCGCGAACGCCCGCCAGCGTCGCGCGGAACCGCCGCACCACCGCGATCGCCTCGGCCGACACGCCGTCGAGAGACGCCTGGCCGTCGAAGACCGCGCCCGCCGAGACGCCCTGCTTCGTGGCGATCTCGAGCACGCGCTCGACCGTCGTGTTCCCCACGCCGCGCGGCGGCACGTTGATCACGCGCAGCAGCGACGCCTCGTCGTCCGGATTCGACGCCAGCCGCAGGAACGCGACGACGTCGCGCACTTCCTTGCGGTCGAAGAACGACAGGCCGCCGACGAGGTCGTACGGGATCCGCGCCGCGCGCAGGCGCGCCTCGAACGGCCTCGGCTGCATCGCCGTACGGAAGAGGATCGCGTAGTCGCCGTACCGGGCGCGCCCCTGGCGCACCTCGTGCGCGATCTCGTCGACGATGAGCTCGCTCTCGTGCTCCTCGTCCTCGGTCTCGAAGACGCGCACCGGGTCGCCCGGACCGCCGGTCGCCTGGAGCGTCTTCTCGTGGCGCGCGCGGTTGTTCCGGATGACGGCGTTCGCCGCCGCGAGGATCGCCTCCGTCGAGCGGTAGTTCGTCTCGAGGCGCACGGCGGTGGCCCCCTTGAAGTCGCGCTCGAAGTTGAGGATCTTCCGGACGTCCGCGCCGCGCCACCCGTAGATCGACTGGTCGTCGTCGCCCACGACGCACACGTTCCTCCGCTTCCCGGCCACGAGCCTGAGGATTTCGTACTGCGGGCCGTTCGTGTCCTGGTACTCGTCGACCATCACGTACCGGTAGCGCTCCTCGTAGCGGCGCCGCACGTCGTCGTGCTTTTCGAGGAGCTCGCGCGTCCGCAGGAGGAGGTCGTCGAAGTCCACCACCTTCGACCGCCGGAGCGCCGCCTCGTACCCGCGGTACGCGCGCGCCACCAGCTCGTCCCGGTCGTCCACGGCCTTCTTCTCCGCCTCGGCAACGCTCACGAGGCGGTTTTTCATGAGCGAGATGAGCGACAGCGCCGCCTTCGGATGCACCGCCGCCTCCGCGATGCGCAGCTCGCGCAGCGCCCCCTTCACCGCCGCGAGCTGGTCGCTCGCGTCGCAGATCGTGAAGCGCGGGTCGAGCCCCACCCGCGCGCCGTGCTCGCGCAGCACGCGCACGCAGAACGCGTGGAACGTGCAGACGGTCAGGAGCTTCGACGACTCCGCGCCCACCAGCGCCGCGACGCGCTCGCGCATCTCGCGCGCCGCCTTGTTCGTGAACGTGACGGCCAGGATCGCCCGCGGCTCCACGCCCTTCGACAGGAGGTGCGCGATCCGCCGCGTGATGACGCGCGTCTTGCCGCTGCCCGCGCCCGCCAGCACGAGCACCGGCCCCTCGGTCGTCGTCACCGCGCGCCGCTGCTCGGGATTGAGGTCGTCGAGCCCCGCGCCGTTCCCCCGCCTCATGCGCGCGGGATTCTATCAACCGCCTCGCGAACGCGCATCAGCGTGTCGCGCATCGCGTCGCGCAGCCGCGCGCGCTCCGCGTCGAGGAACGCGTCGAGCTCCGCGCTGCGGCCGACCTGCTCGCGCTCCAGCGCCCGCAGGAGCGGCGTGTAGCGGAGCCGGTCCGCGTCGCTCCCGCCGGCGACGAACGCGGCGTGCGCGTCGCGGAAGCGGTCGAGCGCGAAGATCATGTTGAACCGCTTGTGCACGAGGCCCGTGAGCGGGCACTCCGCCGCGTACGGCGGCGGCACCGACACCCAATCGCCCTCCTCGGACAGCACGACCGCGCGGCTGTTGAGGTCGGTCCACCCGCGGCCCGTCGACCCCACGAGCAGCCCCGGCCCCGCGTCCGCGTGGTACTGCCAGTGGCCGAATCGCGAGCGGTACTCCGCGGTCGGTATCCACGTGTAGTGGAACGCCTTCGACTCGTCGGTGCGGTCGACGTACCCCGAGTCGCCGCCCGGCAGGTGCACCAGGTCGCGCCCCGAGTTCGGATCGAGGAAGAACGTGAACGGCAGGCCGGGAGGCCAGACCGGAAGGTGCTTGTACCAGCTGTGGGCGTGGGCGACAAAGTCGACGAACCGCTCCGTCTGCCGTACGGTAGGAGCCGGGAGACCGCGGATGGCGTCGAGGTAGCCGCTCATGCGACGCAGGATTGATACCATGAGAATCGCGGATGCACAGGCGGCCGACAAGGACGGGTCCTCGCCCTCGCGTGACGCCTACTTCGAGTCCGCGTACGCCGCCCGCGCCCACGTCCGCCACCGCGCGTCCAGCTCCGCGAGCGTCCAGCCGAACGTCTTCGCGAGCGACGCCTCGCCGGTGTCCTTCTGCGCCTTCATGTCCGCCAGGAACGCCGAGAGCCTGTCGCGGTGCTCGCACATGAGGAAGTCGAGCAGGCTCCACGCCTTCACCGCCTCCGCGCCGTCGAACTCCGCCCACGCCGTGCACTTCACCAGCGCGTTGATGTCCGGGTCCTTGCCGTCGGCCAGCCATCCCTTGATCAGGAACGGCCAGTTCTTCGGGTCGCGGTTGTTGCGGTTCGGATCGCCGGTGCCGGTCGACGCCAGGCTCACGCAGGCCCAGATCGCCGTGTCCTGGATCGCGTCCGAGAACCAGAGCGCCATCCCCTCGACCACCCAGAGCGCCCGCCCGCCCGTGAGCTGGCGCGCCATCGCCTGCGCGGGGTAGTGGATCGCGTAGTCCTGGTTGTTCACGGCCGGCTTGTCGCCCGTGAAGCACTCCTGGAGCGGGAACGCGTTCCACCCCGCCGACTTCTTCGTGAACGCCTTCTCCGCGTCCGACCCCTTGTGGAAGAGGTCGACGAACTTCTCGTGCTGCGCCTTGTCCCTGAGGATCACGATCGTCGGCCGGTTCTTCCAGACCGGCGCGCAGCCGAAGGCCGCGTGGAACGACGTCCACGTGTGCTCCGCGCGCTGCACGAGGTCCGCGAGCGCCGCCTTGTCGAGGTACGACGACTCGATCAGGAAGTGCTCGCTCGCCTGCCGGACCAGCGCGAGCTCCATCTTCGTCCCGACGTCCGACTTGCCGGCGTCCTCCGCGCCGGCCGTCGCCTTCGTCCGGTCGCCCGCGACGGCGTCGCGGATCTTCTTCTCTTCGGGCGTCATCCAGAGGTTCGCGCGCTTCTCGTGGCCGAGCTTCTTGCGCGCGCTCTCGAGCCCGGGCGCGTACTCGATCGCCTTCCGCCACGCCGCCTCCGCCTCCGCCTTCATCCCCGCCTTCTCCGCGAGGTTCCCGACGGCCGTCCATTCGAGCCCGATCGCGCGCTCCGCCTCCGTGACCTTCTTCACGTAGTCGGCGCGGATCCTGGCGAACTCCTCCTCCTTCTTCTTCTCGTTCGTGACCCTGGGGCGCAGGCCGGGGTCGATCTCCCACCCGGCGTCGCCGCGCCGCTCGCCGAGCCGCTTGTGCGCCCCCTCGTGGTCCGGGTCGGCCGCGACCGCGCGGCGGAACTCGACGCGCGCGGAGCCGTGCTGGTCCTTGTCGGCCAGCCAGTCGCCGACCGACACGAGCTTTCCCGCGGCGAACGCGGGCGCCTTCCTCACGCGGAGGGCGTACTCGTCCGCGGGCGACAGGTCCTGCCCGAAGAGAACGAGCGCCAACAGGGCACAGCGCACGCATACAATACGCCGCGGATGCCGACGGTCGAGCGCGAATTCGGAGTCCCCTTCCCCGGCCGCGAGGTCCCGCGCGAGCGGTGGACGAAGACGGGCTGGCGCGACGACGCGAAGACGTTCGACTGGGCCCGCGTCTTCGGCCGCGCGGCGCCGCGCGTCGTCGACCTCGGGTGCGGGAACGGGCGGTACCTCATCTCGTCCGCGTGCCGGCGGCACGACCGCGACCACCTCGGCGTCGACCTCGTGCAACGCTGCATCGATTTCGCGGCGCACCGCGCGAACAGGCGCGGGCTCGCGAACGTCCGCTTCGCGACGGGCGACGCGCGGACCTGGCTCTTCGAGCGCCTGGACGCGGCCGACGAGATCCACGTCTACCACCCGCAGCCGAAGGGCGACCGCCTGGTGACGCCGGAGTTTCTCGAGCGCGTGCTCGCGGTGCTGCGCCCGGACGGCCTCCTCGTCCTGCAGACGGACAACCTCGCGTACTGGCGCGAGCTCACGCACATCGCGCGCGCGCGGTTCGACGTGGAGGTCGTCCCCGGCCCGTGGCCGGACGCGCCGCGCGGCCGCACGCGCCGCGAAATCGTCGCGCGCTCGCGGGGGTGGTCGATCTGGCGGATGCTGGCTAGGCGACGAAGGGCCCCGTGATGTCGCTCGAGCTCTGTCCGTTCCCCTGCAGCACCAGCACCACCGCGCCCGCCCGCGAGAGCGCGACGATCTGCATGTTGCCGCCGTCCTCCGCCACCAGCACGTCGCCGCCCCCCGAGACCTCGACGTTGTCGACGCCCGTCAGGATCGGCGTCGGCGACGTCGAGTCGTCGTAGACGATGACGAGCATCTGCGTGCCGACGTCGTACGACCAGACGCGGTTGTCCCCCTTCGTCGCGAAGTGCACCTTCGCGCCCGAGCAGCCGATCCCCTCGCCGCCGTCGAACGGCGTGCTCGCCGCCACCTGGGTGCGCGTCGCCGTCGGGGACCCGTCCGGGTCCGGCAGCGCGAGCCACGTCACCGCCCCCTCCGGCCCGCCGCCCACGACCTGCGCGACCTCGAGCGTGCCCATCGCGACGCTCCCCGGCGCCGACGGCGTGAAGCGGTAGAGCCTCCCGTCGCTCCGGTCCTCCGTCAGGTAGAAGCGCCCGTCGACCGCGTTGAACGACACCGCCTCGTGGTTGAAGCGGCCGAGCGCCGCGCGTTCGACGGCCGCCGCCGCGCCCGTCGGATCGCACTCGAACACGCGCCCGCCGTCGCCGTCCTCCTCGCAGGTCAGCCACGTCCCCCACGGCGTCCGTCCGCCCGCGCAATTGCGGCTCGTCCCCGAGCAGATCGTGTAGGCGTCGACGACCGCGGCCGCCGCGTCGAACCGCAACGCGCGGACGCCTCCGCCCCCGGACGGCATCTCGGAGTTCGACACGTAGATCCAGCCGCCGCCCGCCGCCGCGTAGCACGCCCCGCCGTCGGGCGCCGGGTGCCACGCGACGCCGCCCGCGACGGGAACGACGCCGGACTGCGCGACGATACGCGACGTGAATCCCGCGGGGAGCATGATGCCGTTCGCGTCCGCCGGCTGGAGCGGCCCGAGGTTCCCGATGTTGCTCGACGGCCCGCCGCCGCCCCCCCCGCCACCGCCGTCGCCGCAGGCGGGCAGCAGGAGCGCCGCCACAGCCGCGCCGCCCGCGCGCAGGAAGTCGCGCCGGCTCGCCTCACGCAACGCTTCGTACACCACGTCCAAGATACCGTACGCGAAGCAACGCGTGTAATCTCAGCGCGGAAGTTTCCGGACGACCCCTTCCCGCGACGGCGCGTGCCGCGCGCGCCCCCACCATTCCTCGATCTTCTCGCCGAGGTAGAGCGTCGCCGCCAGCTTCGCGACGGTGTACGCGCCCGCCGCGATCCACCCCGGCGGTCCCGCCGCAAAGAGCATCGGATAGAGGAGGCCGTCGGCGATCGCGCTCACCGCGACGCCCGCCGCCAGGAACGCGCCCGTCGACGTGACGAGCCGGCTCCACGAGAAGTCACCCGCGAGGAGCTGCATCGCCGCCATCCCGGCCGCCAGCGGCAGCACCGTCCCGCGCCCCGCCAGCCGCGACGCCCCGGTGAAAACGAGCGCCCCGCCCCAGAACGACGGCTTCGCGAGCTCGGGCAGCGCGTTGTTCCCCTTCACCGCCTCCTTGAGGAGGAACGCAAGTCCGAACGGCGCGAGCCCGCCCGCCTCGCGTCCGACTCCGCGGGCGACGTCGTTGGCGCCGCCGCCGCGCCCGTTCGCCTCCGTGACCGTCCGCAGCCGGTCGGCGATCGCGCTCGTCAGCTCGCCCGGTTTGAGCCGCCACGCCCAGTTTCCCTTCGCCAGCCCTGGCGCGTTCATCCGCGCGTCCGCGCCGAGCCCCAGCAGATCCTGCGCGGGCACGATCGCGAGCGTCGCGGGCGATTTGTGGGCCTCGGCGACGAGGTCCCAGTGGATCGACTTCCCGTCGCGGCCGAGATGCGCGAGCACGTTCCTGCGCGGCGCGTCCGTGTCGAACCACCCGCGCGTCGTGTTGTTGTCGTGCGTGCCCGTGTAGACGACGGCGTTCCTCGGGTGGTTCTTCAGGTGGTAGTCCGACTCCGGCGTGCCGTCGAACGCGAACTGGAGCACGCGCATGCCCGGGAACCCGAAGCGGTCGCGCAGCGCGTGCACCTCCGGCGTGACGCTGCCGAGGTCCTCCGCGATGATCCGTCCCTTGTGGCCGACGGCGGCGAAGAGATCCGCGCCCGGCCCCGGCAGCCACGCTCCGGTCTTGGCGGTCGGCGCGTCCGCGGGGATCGCCCAGTAGCGCTGGAACCCGATGAAGTGGTCGAGCCGCACGGCGTCGAAGCGCTTGAGCGTCACGTCCAAGCGCCGCGTCCACCAGTCGTAGTTCGTCTTCTTGAGCTCGTCCCAGCGGTAGAGCGGGTTGCCCCAGCGCTGCCCGTCCGCGCTGAAGGCGTCGGGCGGGACGCCGGCCACGCGCGTCGGCCGGCCGGTCGCGTCGAGCTCGAAGAGCCGCGGGTTCGACCACACGTCCGCGCTGTCGTGCGCCACGTAGATCGGGATGTCGCCGATGAGCCCGATGCCCCGCGCCTTGAGCGACCGTCGCAGGTCGGTCCACTGACGGTCGAACTGGTACTGGAGGAACTCGTGGTAGCGGATCTCGTCCGCCAGCCGCGTGCGCGCGGCGTCGAGCGCGGCCGTGTCGCGCGTGCGCAGCCCGGCGTCCCACTCCCACCACGGCGCCCCGCCGCGCTCCTGCTTGAGCGCCGCGAAGAGCGACCAGTCCGAGAGCCACGACGCGTGCTCCGCGCGGAAGCGGTCGAACGAAGCGTCGGGCGCAAACGTGGCGAACGCCTTCCGGAAGAGCGCCTCGCGCGATCCGCGGAGCGCGTCGTAGTCGACGGGGCCGTTCGATCGCGCCGGCAGGTCGGAGGGCGCGAGCCGTCCTTCCGCGACGAGCGTTTCCGGGCTCACGAGGAACGGGTTCCCCGCGAAGGCGGAGGGCGACGCGTACGGCGAGTGGCCCGGTCCGGGCGGCGTGATCGGGAGCGTCTGCCACCAGCGCTGCCCGGCGCGCGCGAGGAAGTCGGCGAATTCCGTCGCCGCGGGCCCGAGGTCGCCCACGCCGTAGGCCGACGGGAGCGACGTCGGGTGCAGGAGCACGCCGCCCGATCGCTCGACGAGGGTCGGGTCTTGAAGGGCCATGGCGAGAGACAGGAGGATACCCATTCGGCCCGACTCTATTCGACGATTCGCCTACAGTCTGCGCTCCCTCGCCGCGTATTCGAGGGATGGACCTGCCCCAGGGCGAGCGCATCGACGGCTTCGTCTGCACCGAGCGGCTCGGCGCCGGGGGGATGGGCGAGGTGTGGAAGGCGTGGGACACCACGCTCGCGCGCTGGGTCGCCCTGAAATTCGTCCGCGGCACCGACCCGGCGGAGATCGACCGCTTCGCGCGCGAGGCGCGGCTGGCGGCGCGGCTGGCGCATCCGAACATCGCCGCCATTTACGCGTTCGGCGAGCGCGACGGCCGCCCGTACATCGCCATGCAGTTCGTGAACGGGCGCACGCTCACGAAGATGCCGAGGTCCGCGCGCCGCCCGCTCGTCGAGGCGATCCGCGACGCCGCGCGCGGGATCGAGCACGCGCACCGCGCGGGGATCATCCACCGCGACCTCAAGCCCGACAACATCATGGTCGAGGACGGACGCACGCTCGTCATGGACTTCGGCCTCGCGCGGCCGCTCGCCGAGAACGTGCGGCTCTCGGCGACGGGTCTGATCCTGGGGACGCCGCCCTACATGCCGCCGGAGCAGGCGCGCGGCGGGACGCTCGACGCGCGATCGGACATCTACTCGCTCGGCGCGACGCTCTACGAGATGCTCGCGGGCCGTCCGCCGTTCCGCGGCGCGACGGCGTACGAGGTGCTCGACCGGGTGATCCGCGACGACCCGCGGCCGGTCCCCGGCGAGCTCGGGCTCGTCGTCGCCAAGGCGATGGAGAAGGACCCCGCGCGGCGCTACGCGACCGCGGCGGAGTTCGCCGACGACCTCGACCGCTGGCTCAACGCGGAGCCGATCCTCGCGCGACCGCGCACCATCGTGTACCGCGTGTGCCGGCGGCTCGCACGGCACAAGGCCGTCGTCGCGACGGCGGCGGCGGGGCTCGCGGCGCTCATCGCGGCGCTGGCGATCTTCGTCCCGGCCTGGCTCGGCGACGTGCGCCGGCTCGAGGCGGCGGCACGCGCGCGCCCGCACCTCGACCGCGGCCGCGAATTCCTGCGCGACATGGAGCGGCTGCTCTCGCAGGACCGCGTGGCGCGGCGGGACCTCGAGCGCGCGGGGGACCGGGCGCGCGAGTCGTTCGCGGCGGCGCGCCGCGAGGATCCACGCTGCGGAGAGGCGTGGCTCGAGGAGGCGCGCTCGTGGCGGCTGCAGGGCGAGGACGGTCGCGTGCCGGATCTGTGCGCCAGGGCGCTTGCGGCCGACCCGTCGCTTGTCACGGCGCGCATCGAGCGGGCCCGCGCGCTCCTCGACGAGTATGAGGAGCGGGTCCACCGCGGGGGCCCGGCGTCGCCGGACCTCTGGCGGCGGATCGAGGCGGACCTGCGCGCCGACTCCACGCTCGCGCGGGCCTACCGGGCGTTCGGCGAGGGCCGGCACGCGGATGCGGTGGCCGCGGCGAGGGAGCATCTCGCCGTGCACCCGGCGGACGCGCGCACGTGGGCCATGCTCGGGCACGCGATGATGCACGCGGGTTCGCCGGCCGGCGACAACGAGGAGGCGCTCCGGCGGGCGGTGGATCTGGCGCGTTCCGAGCCGCGGTTCCGGCTCCTGCTGGCGCGCTTCCTCCACGAAGTGGGGCGGCCCGACGAGGCGCTCGCGGAGGTCACGTGCGCGATCGAGCTGCGACCGTCCGGTCCCGCGTTCGCGCTGCGCGCCCAGGTCCACCATCGGGCGCGTCGGTTCGCGGACGCGGAGGCGGACTACGACCGCGCGCTCGCGTACGATTCGCGCGACGCGGAGTCGCTCGGCGCCCGGGCGCTCATCCGGATGGCGACGCGCCGGTCGCGGGAGGCGGGAGAAGATCTGGATCGGGCGATCGCGATCGCGCCGCGGACGCCGGGGCTCTGGCTGGCGCGGTCGAGGCTGCACCACCAGCTTCACATGCCGGACGCGAGCGAGGCGGACTGCGCCCGGGCCCTCGAGCTCTCGCCGGGGTGGACCGAGGCGATCGAATGGCGCGAGAAGATGAGGCGCGAGCGCGGGGAGTGAACCCCGGTCTCCGGTCGCCGGTCTCCCGTCGGCCCGGCCGCCCCCGCGCCGGATCGCCGAATCTCATTTCATAGTTTACAATTTGTATGTTATAATTGGCGCCGAGAGAAAGGGGGCCCCCATGTACTCGATCGCGCTCATCAACCAGAAGGGCGGCGTCGGCAAGAGCACCACCGCCGTCAACCTCGCGGCCGGTCTCGCCCGCCTCGGCAAGCGCGTGCTTCTCGTCGACATGGATCCGCAGGCGCACGCCACCCTCGCGCTCGGCCTCCAGCCGCGCAGCCTCAACCTGACGGTCTACTCCATCCTCTCGGGCGCCGCCCGCGCCAGGGACGTCGTGCGCCCGGTCGCCGAAAACCTCTGGATCATCCCGTCGACCCTCGACCTGGCCGGCGGCGAGGCGGAGCTCGCCTCGCGCCCCCGCCCGCACACGATCCTGCGCGACGCCATGGCCGACCTCGGCGACAGCGACTTCGATTTCGCGATCGTCGACTCGCCGCCGCAGCTCGGCTTCCTCAACATCAACAGCCTCGCCTGGGTGCGCGAGGTCGCCATCCCCGTCCAGTGCGAGTTCTACGCGCTCCACGGGCTCACGCTGCTCCTCCAGACGGTCGAACGCGTGCACGCGACGCTCAATCCCGCGCTGCAGGTCTCCGCGGTGATCCCGACGCTTTTCAACCCGCGCCGCGCGCTCACGCGCGACGTGCTGGCCGACCTCGAGCGCCACTTCGCGGGCCGCGTGACGAAGACGCGCATCCGCGTGAACGTGCGCCTGGCGGAGGCGCCGAGCCACGGCATGTCGATCTTCGACTACGCGCCCGAGTCCAACGGCGCCGCCGACTACATGGCGCTCGCGAAGGAGTTCCTGGAACTCCCGCCGCCGCTGACCCTGCCGGCCGCGGCGCCCGCGGAACCGGCAGTCCAGCCCGCTCCCGAACCCGTCGCGGAGCCGACGGTCGAGACGGTGCCGGCACCGGAGCCGGCCACGGTCGTCGAGCCGGTCATCGAGGCGCCTCCCGCTCCGGAACCGGTCGTCGAACCGGTCGTCGAAGCGCCCGCGCCCGTGCCTCCGGCTCCAACCATCGTCGAGCCTCCGTCGATCCCGCCCGTGCCGGCCTCCGAGTCGCCGCGCGTCGCCGTGGCGGCCTCGCCGCTCGGCGAGCGCCTGGCGTACCACGGCCTGAAACCGATCGTCGTGGCCAAACCCGCCGCCGAACGCGAGAAGGAGAAGGAGAAGGAGGAGAAGAAGGGCGGCCTGCTCAGCCACCGCTTCTTCAGCATCCTGCTCGGCCGGAAGGAGTAGGCGGCCCGCCCGTCAGCTGCACCCGCGAAGAACCGCCGCAGGGCGTCCGCGCCCCCGCCTCGAACCCGCTCGCCATGATCGCGAGCGCGAACGTCCGCCCGAGGCGGCCGGTGCTCATTCCGGTCGGACGACGGTGCAGACCTGTCCGAGGAGAGGGGCTTCCACCTGCACGTCGCGCCTCCGGTAGAGCTTGCCGACCTCGAACGTCAGCGATGCGCGGCCGCGCGACGTCATGAGCCGGAAGCCGAGGTCCATGCGCAGTTCGGCCCCGTCGGAGTCGTCGCGCCATGCCAGGACGAATCGCCGGGGTCCAAGGGCGCCGAGATCCCGGTCGAGCACCTTCTCGTTCCCCGTATCGCCCCACTCGTAGCCCACGCGCGCGAGCACGAGTTCGTCGATCGGATCGTCGGTGTCGTTGACGAAGTAGAACGCCCACTCGTCGGGGCTCTTCGGCTCGCACCGCACGGCCAGAAGGTGTCCGTCGGCCACGCGGGGAGTATACACGAGCGAAACGCGGTGCCGCCGCCTTCCGTCCGTCCGCGCCGAACACGGGTTCCGAGGCTTGGTCGTACGGACCGAACGCCTTGTCACCGACGAGGGTGTGCGCGCTCGCGCAACTCTCTGCGCAGGTTCTCACCGTTCCCGCTCGTTTCATCCGGCACATCGTTTGCGCCTTCGCGACCGGGGTGAAGATGCTGCGCGTCGTGGCGCTCGGTGCCGCCGCGTTCCTGCTCGAGACCGCCGGGTGCGCGCTGGCGGTCTGGTGGGCCACCACGTTTGCGGTCAGCGGACGGCTGTCCGACCCGACCGGTAAGGACGCGGGGTGCTACGTGGTCTTCGCGCTCGCCGGCGCCGGCGCCGCGCTCGCCGCGCACGCGATCGTGCTCGCGGCGGGCGGCCCCCGGTGGCCGCACCCCGTGGTGACCCTCGTCACCGTCGCCGGCCTCGCGGCCGTCTCGTTCGCGCTCGCAAGCGCGGCCCCGTGCTGACGAATGTCACTCGTCTCCGCGTCACAGCACGCGCCCGGACACCCGACCCGCCGCCTCCTCCCGCGTCTCCGGCCCCTCCCAGCGGATCACGCCGTGGAGCATGCCGATCGCGATGAAGAGGAGGAGGAACGCCGGACTCACCGTGACCGTCGCGACGAGGATCGCCACGTACGACGCCAGCAGCGCCGTCACCGACGCGTAACGCACCACCACGAAGAACGCCGCCAGCCCCACGACGCCGAAGCGCCACACGCGACGCGCCCCGCGATCGAGACCCGTCGCCGTCAGCTCGTCTCCGATCTCCTCGAGCCGCTTCTTGAACGCGCGCGCGTTGCGGATCCGGTCCGATGGCGCGTAGGCCAGCGCGTCGAGCAGCACGTCGACCACCTCCGCCGGCAGCACGCTCTTCAACTGCTCGGGCGTCGCCGCGCGGTCCGGCCGGCGGCCGAGCAGGATCTCGTGCAGCATCACGCCGAGCGCATAGACGTCTCCCTCGGGCGCCGGCGCCTCGCCTTGCAGTCCCTCGGGA
>Ga0187893_10003442_pt1 | contig 32095 bp, 31 predicted proteins | sample MA1701074metaG_FD_139574 | JGI IMG/M metagenome (GOLD analysis project Ga0187893, IMG submission 139574) | White microbial mat communities from a basaltic lava cave in the Kipuka Kanohina Cave System on the Island of Hawaii, USA - MA170107-4 metaG ...
AACTATTACCGCTCATTGCCGGCGTCGGACTTGCGGGCGCGGGCGTGGCGCTGGCAATGCAGGGCGTGCTGGGCAATCTCGTTGCCGGCCTCACCATCATCTTCACCCGACCCTTTCGAGTCGGCGAGTATGTTTCGATGCTCGGCGTCGAGGGGAGGGTCGAGGCAATCAACCTTTTCAGCAGTGTGCTGAGCCACCCGGATCTGTCGACGGTGGTAATTCCGAACCGCAAGATTGTGGGTGAGATCCTGCACAATTACGGCAAGATCCGGCAGCGGGAAATGGTCGTCGGCGTGGCCTACGACACCGACCTGAACAAGGCGCTGGCCGCCATCAATGAAATCCTGCAGTCCAATCCGCGGGTGCTCAAGGATCCGCCACCGGTGATCGCGGTCAGCGTACTGGCAGATTCATCCATAAACATCGCCGTAAAACCCTGGACCAGCGTGTCCGACTACGGTCCCGCGATGGGCGAAATCAACAAGGCGATCGTCGAGACTTTTCACGCACGCGCCATTGTCATCCCTTTCCCGCAACGCGAGATACGGCTACTGGCGTAGAGGGCGGAAAACGCCCGGCGAATCCGGACACTTCCGTACTCGTCCGGCCCTCGATCAGGCGCTGATACGTACCAGGCGCCGAGCGCTTTCGACCGAACGGGCACCGTTCGCCCACTCGACGTAAGCCTCGTCACCCACCATGGACTCGACCACGCCATCCGAGCGCTCTATCAGGCCAAGAGTGCCCAGTAGATTCACCCGCGAACGCACCGAAATCTGCGGACGACGCGTGTTGAACAAGCGGCGGAAAATAGAAATCATGCCGGCCTCCGCTTAAAGGTACAGGACCGGATGTCTGGCTTCGTGCTCGAGGCGACGCCGACGGGTCTCCCGATCTTCGGTGGCCTCAGCTTGGGCAAGAGTCATTTCGCGTCTGAGAACCCGGCGTCGAGTTGAAAATTTGTTCAACGTCCCCAGGAAACGGCTAACAATATTCACCCTGACCTCCATCTACGATTTTGCACTGCGTCATTATCGTCTACAGAGCGGGAATTTGGTACTTTTGAAACGGAATTGCTGCTATGCAAAAAGCGCATGAGTGCGCATGCGACAGGAGGCCGCAAATGAAAAGCGCGAAGCATCGCGTGGGCGAGGCAGGCGCGGACCGACAAGTCACAGCACGCGCAATCGCAGCGATTTCTTAACTCTTTGAGCCGCGTCTCTGGTCTTTCGGTTTGTTCGGGCGTTCCTGCACTGTCGCCGCGGCGGATTCCTGGATTGACTGCAATGCGGATTCTTGCATTTCGAGGGTCTTCATGGTCATCTGCACAAAGGTCAGGTTCATCTTCAGCCAGTTTTCGACCGACTGGAGCTCGACGATCTTTTTCTGCACTTCCTCGACGCTCATGGTTGGCTGGAACATGCCCGGAATGGGGAACGACATCGGGTTCCACATCTTCTGAAAAAATTCGAATAATTCCTTCGACGAGTCTTCAGCCATGGCTTTTCTCCGGAAAGTCGTGACGATCGTGGCGCCGTGACGAGGTCAAATTCGCACAGGTGTCGAATTTGCAACTCGAATTGGTTGAGGTCAGCCGCCGCCGCCACCTGCGGCAGTACCCCCTGTTTGAAAGACGCCTGGAACTTCTGCTACACCATTACGACCGTCACGCCTTCACGGCCATCACGGTTTTTACATCGTCGGCCCGAGCACCCAGGGCGCAAACTCGTCTTCGCCGTACCCCATTGCCTCGCTCTTGCTCGGCTCGCCGGAAGCAGTCCTGAGGATAATCTCGAAGAACTTCTGGCCGACTTCCTGAATGCTGGCCTTGCCATCGACGATCACTCCGCAATTGATGTCCATGTCGTCTTCCTGCTTGTTGAACATCGCTGTGTTGGTGGCGAGCTTGAGCGACGGCGAAGGCTTGCAACCGTAGGCGGACCCGCGCCCCGTGGTGAAGCAGATCATGTTGGCACCACCGGCGACCTGACCGGTCGCGGAAACCGGGTCGTACCCCGGGGTGTCCATGAACACGAAACCCTTGGCGCTGACGCGCTCGGCGTATTCGTAGACTCCCATCATCGCCTGGGTGCCACCTTTGGCAACCGCGCCCAACGACTTCTCCAGGATCGTGGTGAGGCCGCCGGCCTTGTTACCAGGCGAGGGGTTGTTATTCATTTCGCCACCGAGTCTCTTGGTGTAGTCCTCCCACCAGTGAATCCGCCGGACCAATTTCTCGCCGATTTCGCGGGTAGCTGCTCGACGCGTCAGTAAGTGTTCCGCACCGTAAACTTCGGGGGTTTCGGAAAGAATCGCACTGCCGCCGTTGCGGACCAGGATGTCCACCGCTGCGCCGAGCGCAGGATTGGCGGATATTCCCGAGTAGCCGTCGGAACCACCACACTGCAGCCCGAGAGTAAGATGGCTCGCCGGTACGGTCTCGCGTTTTACGTTGTTCGCGTCCGGCAGCAGTTCTTTGATGCGGGCAATGCCGTCGGCCACGGTCTTCTTGGTGCCACCCGTTTCCTGGATGGTGAAGGCCTGCAATTGCCTGGACCGTTTCAATCCCTGAGAAGCCAGCAGGTTGTTGATCTGGTTGGCCTCGCAGCCCAATCCGATCATCAGCGACGAATGGAAGTTCGGATGGACGGCATAGCCGGCCAGCACACGGCGGAGCAAGTCCACGGGCTCGCCCTCCGAACCCATGCCGCAGCCGGTCTTGTGGTGTATCGGCACCACGCCGTCCACGTTCGGGTACTGCGCCATGAAATCGTCATCGAAGAACTTGGCGATGGTGCGGCAGACGTGCGCGGAACAATTGACGCTGGAGATGATGCCGAGATAATTGCGCGTGGCCACGCGCCCGTCGTCGCGCACGATGCCCTGAAAAGTTGCCGGCTTGGCGACGTAATCGACCGGCTTGTAGTCGGCACAGAACGCGTAATCGCGCTGGAAGTCGCCCATCGCCAGGTTATGAACGTGCACGTGATCGCCCGCTTTGATCGGCTTGATCGCGAAACCAATGATCTGGTTGTAACGGCGCACAGGCGAGCCTTCTTTGATGTCATGGGTGGCGATCTTGTGTCCGGCGGGAATCGTCACCGAGGCCCGGACCTTTTCCTTGATGATCTCGGTACCGGTGGGCAGTTCCACACGGGCAATCACCACGTCATCCGCGGGATTGAGGCGGATCGTGAGGTCGGCTGCTTGTAACATGTTGGCATCTCCTTCCATTAGCGCCGGAGCGACGCAAAACTATAGGGCCGCGCCGGAGTGGGCAGGCTGATATTCTAGTCCGGAGAAAGCGCTTTTTGGGGCCAATATTGCAGTCTTGCCCCGTTTAGTGGGATTCGCGCAAGAGCGGCGTGCCGCTGCCGCCCACAAGGAAATCAAGGTCTACGCCTTCGTCTGCCTGATTGACGTGGTCGATATAGATCTTCACGTAGCCCCGGCTGGCCATCGGTTTGGGCGCACTCCACTTCCTGCGCCGCCTTTCCAGTTCGGTTGCCGACACATCGAGGTGCAACTTCCTCTTCGGCACGTCGATCTCGATCATATCGCCATCCTGCACGAACGCGAGCGTCCCGCCTGCCGCGGCTTCCGGTGCACTATGCAGCACCACGGTGCCGTAGGCCGTGCCGCTCATGCGCGCATCGGAAATGCGCACCATGTCGGTGATGCCTTTTTTCAGAAGCTTTGCCGGTAGCGCGAAGTTGCCGACCTCGGGGAAACCCGGGTATCCCTTCGGCCCGCAGTTTTTCAGCACCAGCACGCAGGTCTCGTCCACCTTCAGCTTCGGATCGTCGATGCGTTTCTTGTAGTCCTCGATATTCTCGAATACCACGGCACGGCCGCGATGTTTCATGAGCTTCGGCGTCGCGGCCGATGGTTTGATCACCGCCCCTTTGGGCACGAGGTTCCCGCGCAGTACCGCGATGCCACCCTGCTTCTTGAATGGCTTGTTCACCGGGAAGATCACTTTTGGGTTCCAGTTCCTCGCATCCTTGACGTTGTCCCAGATGTTCCTGCCGTTCACGGTGGGCGCTTTCCTGTGCAGCAGGCCGGCCCTGCCCAACTCCCTGATGACCACCGGTAGGCCGCCGGCGTAATAGAAGTCTTCCATGAGGTATTCTCCCGATGGCATCAGGTTCACCAGGCAAGGAAGGTCGCGCCCAAGCCTATCCCAGTCATCGAGAGTGAGCTTGACGCCAATGCGACCGGCCAGGGCCAAGAGGTGCACCACCGCATTGGTCGAACCACCGATGGCGCCGTTGACACGGATCGCGTTCTCGAAAGCCTGCTTGGTCAGAATCTTCGACATGCGCAGGTCTTCCTTCACCATGCGAACGATCCGCTGGCCTGCCATGTGCGCGAGCACGTAGCGGCGCGAATCCACCGCGGGAATCGCCGCGTTGGTGGGCAGCGCCATACCCAGAGCTTCCGCCATCGACGCCATGGTCGAGGCAGTACCCATGGTCATGCAATGGCCGGCCGAACGCGACATGGCCTGCTCCGCATCAAGCAGGTCTTCGTCGGTCATCTCGCCACGCTTGAGCATTTCCTTGAATTTCCAAACGTGGGTCCCGGAACCGACAGTCTCGCTGCGCCAGCGACCATTGAGCATGGGACCGCCGGAAACGACAACGGTCGGCACGTCGCAGGATGCCGCGCCCATCATGAGTGCAGGCGTGGTCTTGTCGCAGCCCGTCAACAGCACCACGCCGTCGAGCGGATTGGCGCGAATGGATTCCTCGACGTCCATCGACGCAAGGTTGCGGAAAAGCATCGCGGTCGGGCGCATCACCGGTTCGCCAAGCGACATCACCGGAAATTCGAGCGGGAAACCTCCTGCCTCGTAGACGCCGCGCTTGACGCGCTCTGCGATCGTGCGGAAGTGCGCGTTGCAAGGCGTGAGTTCAGACCACGTATTGCAGATGCCGATCACCGGACGATTCTCGAACAGGTGTCGCGGCAGTCCCTGGTTCTTCATCCAGGACCGGTGCACCATGCTGTCGATCCCCGGACCGCCGAACCACTCGTAACTACGCAGCTTTCTTCTCGCAGCCATTATTCCCCCTAAAGACAGTTCCCGACCTCAGTTAACACGATGGACACGAAGGAAAATCGAAAGCGCACGCGGGACAGCAAGACGCCATACTGAGTGATTCGGACGCGACAAAGTCAGGATGAGTTGCGGACGGTCGAAAGGTCAGATTCCCATTGAAGCCTGGTAAGTTGATCACTGACTTCCGATCCATTCACTATGTCTCTCCTGATAGTTTTCCTTCGTGTTCATTCGTTTTTCCTTTTTGACCCTTCGTGTTAACCGTCTTTCGCCCCTGGATCATTCTTTGACGGCACCGGTCATGCCGGCGACGTAATACTCGACAAAGAAGGAATACATCACCGCAACCGGGAGCGAACCGACCAGCGCGCCTGCCATCAACGACCCCCAGTGATAGACGTCGCCTTCGACCAGTTCGGTGATCACTCCCACCGGGACCGTCTTGTTCTCGGACGCCGAAATGAAAGTCAGAGCGTAGATGAATTCGTTCCAGGACAGTGTGAACGCAAAAATTCCCGCGGAGATCAGTCCCGGCACGGCCAGCGGCAGTACGATCTTGGCCAGAATCTGCCATCGCGTCGCGCCGTCTATCAGGGCGCATTCCTCCAATTCGAACGGGATCGAGCGAAAATACCCCATCAGAAGCCAAGTGCAGAACGGGATCAGGAACGTCGGATACGTCAGTATTAACGCCCAGCGCGTGTCGAAAATGCCGAGCTGGAATACCATGGTTGCAAGCGGTATGAACAGAATGGACGGTGGAATCAGGTAAGCGAGAAAAATGGCCAGCCCGGTTTGCCGCGACCCCTTGAATCGCAACCGTTCTATCGCATACGCGGCGAACACGCTGGCGGTCAGCGAAGCGAAAGTGGACACCACCGACACCAGTACCGTGTTCCACATCCATTCCGGATAGGAAGTGTCGAAGAATAATTTCCTGAAGTGCTCCAGCGTAGGATTGATGACCCAGAAAGGGTTACCGGTGCTGGACAGCAGTTCCGCGTTTGGCTTGAACGACGTAATCACCATCCAGTAGAACGGAAACAACAACACGAAAAGAAAGACGAGTAGCGGAATGTAAACCGTGACCCATTGTCTGGGCAACGATACGAGGTACTGCATTCCTTCCCGGTTCTGGGTGTCCTTTGCCATCCTGGATCGTGTCTATCGTCGTTCGTGTTTCGCACCGCGTCTGGTTATTCTTCGCGTCCTTTGCGTACTTTTCGTCAACGCTCTTATCGCCGGCACCGGCGGGCTTTTTCGCAGCCTCGGCACGCAGGACATAGCCTCAGTTCTTTAAGCACCTCTCTCGCCTCACTTATCACTTCCCCCCTGCTGCCATTTTCTCCTCTGCAATCCGAAGTAACTGAACAGAATTGCCGCCAGCAGGAACGGGATCATCGCCGTTGCAATGGCGGCACCTTCGCCCAAGGCCCCTCCGGGGATGGCGCGCTGAAACGAAAGCGTGGCCATGAGATGGGTGGCATTGATTGGCCCGCCGCGGGTCAGGACCCAGATCAACTGGAAATCGGTAAACGTGAACAATACCGAGAAAGTCATCACGACCGCGATGATCGGGGAGAGCATGGGCAACGTGACGTGCCAGAACTGCTGCCATGGGCTTGCTCCGTCGATACTGGCCGCTTCATACATCGACGGCGGAATGGTCTGCAGTCCTGCAAGCAGGCAGATCGCCACGAAAGGCACTCCGCGCCAGATGTTCGCAATGATCGTGGACATGCGCGCCAGATTCGGCTCGCCGAGGAAATTAATGTACTGGTCGATGATCCCGAGCTTCATCAGCACCCAGCTCACGATCGAAAACTGCGCGTCGTAGATCCACCAGAATGCGATCGCCGAGAGCACGGTAGGCACGATGAACGGCAGCAAAACGATGGCCCGGACGAACGATTTGAACGGAATGTGCTTGTTGAGCAACAAGGCCAGCCACAACCCGAGAATGAACTTGATGACGCTCGCTACCACGGTGTACACGAATGTATTGAAAACCGACAAGGTGAATACACTGTCGGTCACCAGAAACTCGTAATTCTCTATCCCGATCCATTCGCCGGCACGCCCGACCTTCGCGTCCGTGAAACCCAGCCACACGCCCAGTCCCAGCGGATAGGTCAGGAACACCAGCAACAGCGCCACCGCGGGCAGCATGAACAACAGCCCGAGAACGTCGCGGTTATCGAGGAATCGCGACAGCGCATTGTTCATGCGCCGGCGTCTCCTGGATGCATCTCCCCGCTTTTCACGCGTCTTGCCTCACGCTGTCCGCGTTACCTGTAATACCGCTTCGCCCGCTTCTCGGCCCTCGACATCGCTTCTTTGACGGTTACTGCGCCCGAGGCGGCCTCCGCGACCATATTGACCACGATGAAATCTGCCATGCAACCGGCGGAGGCCGCGCCGAGCGAACCGGCGTAGCCGTTGGGCAACATGTTCCTGCAGGAAAATCTGAAAGGCGCGTGTTTCGGATCCACGGTCCAGACCGGGTTGCGCTCGTAGAAGGTCAAAGGCTGGGTTACGAAACCTATCGATGCCTTTTGCCATTCCTCGTACTGCTCCATTTCCATCATGAAGCGCAAGTACTCCTTGGCCGCGTTGGGATATTTCGTGTACTTCAGGATCACGCAGCTGAAGAACAAGGCACTCATTGTCTGGTGGCCAACAGGCCCGACCGGGAACACAGCATGATTCATGTCCTTCGCGATCTCCTGCATCTTCGGGTCCTTGGACATCTTTGCTGCGTAATAGATGGAGATGCCGTTGCTGGTCAGGCTGATCTCGCCGGACAGAAACGCCTTGTTGTTGTTCGGGTCGAGCCAGGACAGCGTGCCGGGAATGAATGTTGGATAGAGTTCCTTCGCGTACTCCAGCGCCGCGACCGACTCTTTGCTGTTGATGACGACCTTGTTATTTTCATCCACTAGTTTCGCGCCGAAGGCCCATATCAGCCAATGACACCAGCCATTGGCATCCCCGGTTGCATTGCCCAGCGCAAAACCTGGCGGGGTGCCATTCTTCTTGAGGCCACGGCAAAGTTTCAGAAAGCCCCCGGTATCCCTGGGAAACTCCTTGAAGCCGGCGGCCTTAATGTGGCTTTCGCGAAAATTCATGCAATTGCCGCCCGAGCCCAGCGGGAGCGCTATCCAGCGCCCGCCGCTCTTCCCATACGCCAGTGCGGCCGGGTACCAGGGCCCGTACTTCTTTCCCAGGTACTCACACAGGTCGCCTATTTCGAGCAATTTGTCCGGATACTGGTGCGGGTCGTCGTTGGTCGACAGGATGATGTCAGGCCCGCTGCCGACGTTCGCCGCAACCGCGGCCTTGGGGCGAAGGTCCTCCCAGTTCTCCGCGTCGACCGTGACTTCAACGCCGGTCTTCTCGGTGAATTTCCTGGTGTTGGCCAACCACTGATCCTCGTCGCCCTGAACAAAGCGTTTCCAGCGCAGTACCCGCAGTTTCGCTTGCGGTTCCGGTTTGAAGGACAATTCCTGAGCGTAAGAATCGCGCACCAGCCCCGGCGCACCGAAAGTGGCACCCGCGAGAGCGGAAGCCTGTAGAAAACGACGCCTTGTGATTCGAGTCATGTTCTGCCTCCGTACTCACTTCAGTTGATGCGCGCGCCGGAATCCGGATCGAACAGGTAGCTCTTGCCGTCGAAGGGCTTGAGGCTGATGGTGTCGCCCGGACGGAAGGTATGGCGCTCGCGAGAAATTACGGATACATCGTGACCCGACAGCTTGCAGAAGACCTGTGTGTCGGCGCCGGTCGGCTCCACCACGATAACCTGAACTTCCACGCAGGACTCACCGATGCTGAAATGCTCCGGCCTCACGCCAAGAATGACTTCGCGGTCGTTCAAATCGCCGCCGCCCTGCACAGGAATGACGCAACCTTCAGCAATCCGCACTCCCCGACCCGATTTGCCGCTCACTATCCTGCCTGGCAGAAAATTCATCGCCGGCGAACCGATGAAGCCGGCCACGAAAAGGTTGGCCGGCTCGTCGTACAAGTCCAGGGGCGTGCCGATCTGTTCGACGCGGCCACCGTTCATCACCACGATGGTGTCGGCCATGGTCATTGCTTCGATCTGATCGTGGGTCACGTAAATCGATGTTGTCTTCAGCCGCTGGTGCAGTTCCTTGATTTCGGTGCGCATCTGCACCCGCAATTTGGCATCGAGATTCGAAAGCGGTTCGTCGAACAGAAAAACCTGCGGGTCGCGGACGATGGCGCGGCCCATTGCTACGCGCTGGCGCTGTCCGCCCGAGAGCTGGCGTGGATAACGGTCAAGGTAGTCCGTCAGGCCGAGGATTTGTGCCGCCTTGTCCACGCGCTGGCGCGTCTCCTCCGCGCTTCTGCCGGCCAATTTCATCGAAAAGGCCATGTTGTCGAATACGCTCATGTGCGGATACAGCGCGTAATTCTGAAATACCATGGCGATGTCGCGCTGCTTTGGCGGCACGTTGTTGACGATGCGATCGCCGATCATGATCTCGCCTGCGGAAATCTCCTCGAGGCCGGCGATCATGCGCAAAAGCGTGGACTTTCCGCACCCGCTTGGACCCACCAACACCACGAATTCGCCGTCGGCGATGGAAATGTCCACGCCATGGACGACCTGGGTACTGCCGAAGGATTTGCGAACCTGTTTGAGTTCGACCGAGGCCATTTACGCGAATCTGGAGGTGCGCCGATCTGAAATTCGCGGCACGCGTATTGCACCGACAGGAAAGGCGGCACCGCAGTCCATCTCCCCTCCCTTTGTAACGGTCTTGTTCGATGCAGTCTAAAGTAATCCGCGGCGCGGCGGCAAGCGTATGTTAGTCGTTCACGCTGCCTGTGGCATACTTACGCCTCGCGATCGTCCGAAAAATAATTAGGGGGAGTTTCGTGGCAGGAAGACTCAGCGGCAAAATGGCTTTCGTTACCGCCGCGGCTCAGGGCATCGGACGCGCAACCGCTCTTGCGTTCGCGCGAGAAGGCGCGAAAGTCTGGGCTACCGACGTCAACGAGGCAAAACTCGCGGAAATCAAGGGCAAGCCTGGTATCGAGGCGCGCAAACTCGACGTGCTCGACGACGACGCCATCGAAATTCTCGCGAAAGAAATCGGCGTTCCGAACGTCATCTTCAACTGCGCCGGCTTCGTTCACCATGGCACCGTACTGCAATGCTCGGACAAGGACTGGGATTTCGCGTTTAACCTGAACGTGCGCAGCCACTATGCCGTCATCCGCGCCTTCCTGCCGAGGATGCTCGAGAATGGCGGCGGCTCGATCATCAATGTCGCCTCCGTGGCCGGCAGCATCAAAGGTATCCCCAACCGGTTTGTTTACGGTGCATCGAAGGCGGCCGTAATCGGCCTCACCAAGTCGGTAGCGATCGACTTCGTGAAGCACGGAATCCGCTGCAATGCGCTGTGTCCGGGTACGGTGGATACTCCTTCGCTCGGGGAGCGCATCAACGCCTTCGATGACCCGGTGCAGGCGCGCAAGGACTTCATCGCGCGCCAGCCGATGGGCAGGCTGGCAAGCGCCGAGGAACTCGCCGACCTGTCGGTTTTCCTCGCTTCGGATGAATCGGTTTTCATGACCGGCCAGACAGTGATCATGGATGGCGGCATCACAATTTGAGGGGCGAGGTGCGAGGGCCGAGGAACGAAGGGAAAGAAATTATCCCTTACCCCTCACCCTTCACTAATTCACGCATTTGAATCTGGATTTTTAGCGGGGGCAAACATGAAACTGGTACGTTATGGGGAAGCGGGAAAAGAAAAACCGGGGATTCTGGACGCGCAGGGAGCGATACGCGACCTGTCCGGCGTGGTCAAGGACATCGACGCGACCGCGCTGTCGCCCGAGGGGCTCGCGAAACTGCGCGGCGTGAAGGTGGAAAGTCTGCCGAAGGTGGGCGGCAACCCGCGACTCGGCCAGCCGATTGCCAATGTGCCCAAGCTCATTTGCATCGGGCTGAACTATGCGGATCACGCCAAGGAGTCCAATCTGCCCATCCCGGGGGAGCCGGTCGTATTCATGAAAGCGATCAGCGCCCTTGGCGGACCGAACGACGACGTAAGACTGCCCAGGGGTTCGAAGAAGGGTGACTGGGAAGTCGAGCTCGCATTCGTTATCGGCAAGAAGGCGCAGAGCGTGACGGAGGCCGACGCGCTGACCTACGTTGCAGGCTACACGATCTGTAACGACGTTTCGGAGCGCGAGTGGCAACTCGAGCACGGCAGCCAGTGGTCAAAGGGCAAGAGCTTTGACACCTTCGCCCCACTTGGCCCGTGGTTCGTCACTGCCGACGAGATCAAGGATCCGCAGAATCTTTCCATGTGGCTGGACGTAAACGGTAAACGCAAGCAAACCGGCAACACCAATACGATGATCTTCGGCGTTAAAAAACTGGTCTCCTACCTTTCCTACATGTGCACGCTGGTGCCCGGTGACGTTGTCAGCACGGGGACCCCGCCCGGCGTCGGCATGGGTATCAAACCGACGCCACAATTCCTCAAGTCAGGAGACGAGATGCGGCTGGGAATTGACGGCCTCGGCGAACAGAAGCAAAAAGTGATTGGTGGGTGAGGCGTTGAGCGGAAATCGGCGCTCGGGTTTGCGCCCCGCGATCTTGTAACGATCGCCACCCGGAAGGCGCGCCCCGGTACGCGTTTCTCGGCCCGCCATTGGGGCTATGATGGCTCGATACAGTCCCTGAAAACACCCATGACGCGGCTCGCGGCACTTCTGGCACTTGGCGCTTTTGCGGCAGAAAACACCTGGTCGGTCGAGCAAGTACTCGGGCCGGACGCGATGGGAATATCCGCACCCGCGCAGATCACCTATTCACTGGACGCAAGACCAAAACCGGAGCGCCTGGATTTTGATTTTCGCGGCGGGGATTCGCATGCCTGGATCAACGACGACGGCGATTTTCAGGTAAGGGGTTGGATCAAGCACAACGGGTTGCTCTGTGCCACCTACCGCATGGGCCTGCGATTTGGCGTCGGATCCCCGGGTTGCCTCAACGTTGAATGGATCACCGAGCCGCTGTTCGTAACCACCGTATTTCAGTGCAACGGCGCGCGCGCGGAGCACGCCGGCGGGGACACCGATATCGGGCTGGGAAAACGACTGGCCAGCATCACCTGTGTAGAGCGTGTTGTCCGCTGCACCGGCAACTGCAAGTAGTTCGCTATCGATCACACGCAATCCCTCGATTCCATCGGAAGTGTCGCACACAACACCGCATTCGCACCGTCTCTGCACCGCGCCGATGATGGATTGGACGGACCGCCATTGCCGGTTCTTCTTCCGCCAACTGTCGCCACATGCGGTGGTATATACGGAAATGGTCACTTCCGGCGCGCTGATCCACGGTGATATCGCGCGGCACCTCCAATTCAGCCCGGCCGAACATCCGGTGGCCCTCCAGCTGGGTGGCAGCGACCCGGTAGAGCTCGTCCGCTGCGCCAGGCTTGGTCAGGAATACGGCTACGACGAGGTCAATCTGAATTGCGGATGCCCATCGGAGCGCGTACAGCACGGCGCATTCGGGGCCTGCCTGATGGCGGAGCCGCGACTCGTGGCCGATTGCATCAAGGCTATGCAGGACGCACTGGCCGTCTCCGTCACGGTCAAGCACCGCCTGGGCATCGATTCAATCGAGGACTTCGACTTCGTGCGCCGCTTCGTCGAAACCGTCGCGGCCGCGGGCTGCCGCACTTTCCTCGTCCACTCCCGGAACGCTGTTCTCAAGGGCCTGTCTCCCAAAGACAATCGCTCGGTCCCGCCGCTGAAATACGCATATGTCTACAGGTTGAAGGAGGAATTCCCGGAGCTTGAAATTGTTCTCAACGGCGGCGTGGAAACGCTGCAGGCAATCGAGCAGCACCTACAGCTCGTGAACGGTGTCATGCTCGGCCGCGCGGCCTATCACGATCCCTATGTGCTCGCCTCAGCAGAGGCGAACTTGTTTGGCAACCCGCTGCCTTCCCGCACTCGGATTGCACAGGCCATGTTCGACTACGCGTCAGATGAGGTCGCGCGCGGCACCTCTTTGCGCGCAATCGCGCGTCACATGCTCGGCCTTTATCACGGTCAACCCAATGCGAGGCTGTGGCGGCGCATGCTCTCGGACGCGGGCATGCTCTCCACCAACCGCCCGGAGTTGCTACTCCAGGCCGTGCACGCGACCGAGACGGCGCAGCTTGAATTCGCGGACGTGGCGTGACGACTTGGGCGTTCAGGGGACGGCCACTTTGATGTATCTTGGCATCATGCTGAAGCGAATCGGGGTCGCGCCGATCAGTTCGCCGTCGGCTTCGCTGTTCACCGGTATCGGACCGGATATTTCCACGGACGGGGTTCGAAACGTGCGCACCTTGCGATAGGAAGGCAGCGTGCCGTCAAACAGTTTCTTCACGTTCAGCAGCAACTCCCAAAGCGAAACCTCGCTTACCACGGTCACGTCCAGCAACCCATCATCGAACTCAGCCCGTGGCGCGATCAGCATTCCCCCGCCGCAATACTTGTTTACCGACGCGAACGCAAGGAACACTTTTCCTGAAATAGCCTGCTGTTCCGAACGCAGATCGAGCTCGGGCGCACGGAAAGACAACAAGCTTGCAGGCAATGCCAACAGGTAGGAAACCGCCCCCAGGCGGCCGTCCCGGGTTCGCTCGACTACATGCGCGTCGAATCCCGCTCCGGCGGCGTTGATGAAGAGTCTTCGTGATCTATCCGTTGCCATTTCGGCGACGCCCACGTCGTGAGGATGCGTGCGTCCGCACGAAAGTACGGCGATTGCGTCGCGATAGCGCGTTGGAATTCGGTGTGTTCGCGCCCAATCGTTGCCCCGCCCGACCGGAACCAAGCCGAAAACTGCCTCGCCTTTGCCGACGACCCCTGCGGCGAGCGCACCGTTCAGCATCTCGTTTAGCGTGCCGTCACCACCGATGGCGAGAAACCTTCGATAACCCAGACGTGCCGCCTCCGCGGCAAGCTTGGTGGTGTGGCCGTGATAGTCACTTGCAACCAGCTTCACGTCCAGCCCGCTACCGCGCACGAGCGCAGCAATCTGCTCGCGATCGCGGGCACCGCGTCCCCCGCCCGAAACCGGATTCGAGACCGCGAACCATCTGTTATCCAAACTGCCCTCCCCAGCTTTGCCGCACGATCAGGACGCGGTCGCCGCCGGGGATGATATGCCAGCGTCGATTCCGCGGCCAGAACGTGGTCGGTGATCACGACTTGTGATCTGGAATAAACTTGCCGCATCTGGTATTCGGAACAATCTGCCTTCAAAGTAAGAACGCGGCGATGGATTATGACAATCTCGGCAGGATCGGCCCCAGGATTTTGCGCATCTGCCTCGGCTGCATGATCTGCGGTTCGTCGATTTGGCGCGACTGGGTACTTTATTACGAGCAGTCGAAACCGTTTTTCCGGGCGTGCACTCCAGCTCGGCAACCCGCAATGAGTGCCGCCGGAATCAAACATCAACTATGCGGAATCAATCAACGGGCATGAAGGCAATCCGCTTCGACACCTACTACCGCTACGACGACCTCGTGCGCTTCCTCACCGGCTGGGCTGAGGCGCATCCCGATCTGGTGCGGCTCGAGCCGGTCGGAAAAAGCTACGAGGGGCGCGAGATCTACGTGGTGCGTGTCACCTGCTACAAGACCGGGCCGGACGCGGACAAACCCGCATTCTGGGTGGATGGCAATATCCACGCCAGCGAACTGGCGGGATCCGCGGCCTGCCTGCATCTGATCGAGCGATTGCTTGCCGGCTACGGGCGCGATGCGGAGATCACACGCTGCCTCGACACCCGCGCGTTCTACGTTTGCCCACGGGTCAATCCCGACGGTGCGGAATGGGCGCTGGCGGATGTGCCCAAATTGGTCCGTTCCAGCACGCGGCCCTATCCCTACGACGAGGAATCGGTCGGCGGATTGTTACGGGAGGACGTGGACCGCGACGGGCGCATCCTGTCGATGCGCGTTCCCGACGCTAATGGGCCGTGGAAACTTTGCCTCGAGGATCCGCGTATTCTGGTACGGCGCGAACCAACCGAAACTGGCGGGCAGTACTACCGTTTGTTGCCCGAGGGAAGGCTTCAAGACTACGATGGCGTCACAATCAATCTGCAGGCGCGCAAGGAGCGGCTGGATCTCAATCGAAATTTTCCCGCGTACTGGCGCATTGAGAATGAACAAGTCGGCGCCGGCCCGTTTCCGACATCAGAGCCCGAGATCGCGGCGATCACCCGCTTCATTGCCCGGCACCCGAACATTACTGGCGCGTGCGCATTTCACACATACAGCGGCGTGATGCTGCGTCCGTACTCGCACCTGGCCGATGAACAGATGCCGCCGGAAGACCTGTGGACTTTCCAGAAGATCGGCGCGAAAGGCACCGCGATCACCGGCTATCCGCACGCGTCCGCGTATCACGAGTTCCGCTATCATCCGAAGGAGGTCATTACAGGCGACTTTGATTCATGGATGTACGACCACCGCGGCGTATACGCCTGGACGGTGGAAATCTGGAGCCCGCATCGCCAGGCCGGGATCGGCGACTACAAATACATCGAGTGGTACCGCGAACATCCGCTCGAGGATGATTTGAAACTAATGAGCTGGAATGACACTGCCCTGAAGGGCAAGGGTTTTGTGGACTGGTATCCCTTCGACCATCCGCAACTTGGTCGGGTCGAGCTTGGGGGCTGGAACAGCCTCTACACCTGGACCAATCCGCCCCATCATCTGCTGGAAAAGGAAATCGCACCGCTCTCGCGCTGGCTGGTGTGGCATGCTCTAATTTCACCGCGACTCGAAATTCTCGAAGCCTCCGCCACGGCGCTCGGCGGGGATGCCTGGCGGATCAGGTTGGTGGTTCAGAACAGCGGCTGGCTGCCAAGTTACGTGACCAAAGTGGCAAGGCAAAAGAAACTCACGCGCGGCGTGGTGTGCGAAATCGAACTGCCGGAACACGCGAAGCTGGAAACCGGCAAGCTGCGAGAGGAACTCACCCAACTCGAAGGTCGCGCATACAAGCCCGCTGCGGCGAACACTTGGGCAGGGTCGAGCGCCGACGAGACCGATGACCGACTCAAGGTGGAATGGGTGGTACGTGCGTCAAAAGGTGCGACGCTAAAGCTCACCGCGCGGCACGAACGCGCCGGCACGGCGCGCACGGCACTGCGACTGGAGTGAACCGCGATGAAGTTACCACTTATTGTTCTCATGGGCTGCCTTTCGTTCGGTGCCTACGCCGACGAGCACGCTCCCTCGACCGGCGAGCGGGTGAAGTCCGATGCCAAGGGTTTCGGGAACAGCGTCGGGAAGGCGACAAAGAACGTGGGTAAGCAGATTGGCACGGGCACCAAGAAAACCGTCAGGAGCATCAAGACCAAAGTAAAAGCCGACGTCAGGCAGGGCACACCCGGTGACGGCAGCTCGAAACGCCAGAACGAAAAAATGGATACCGCAAAAAAAGGCAGAAAGTAAGCCGCAGCCTTTTCCGACCCAGGACTTAATTGCATAACACGAGCAGCGATTTCCGGCATCGGGTCGCGTATGGCGCGGCTCCGCAAGAGGGCGCCCACGCCCGGCCGTCATTCACAGGTCGCGAATTCCACCGCCAGAAGCCCGGCAGTTCCGGCCCGATTTCGTTTTTGTCCTTGTCAATGAGGCGCTTGAGTAATACAATGAACGTCCGTCGCCGATCCGCACCAGAGGTGCAGACGCTGTCGGGCAAAAAGCAAGTTCGCGGACTCCCGCCGAAATTCAGGGGCCACGCGCCCCTGATCATGAAATATCCAACTCAGTCGATCCCGATAATTGCCATCAGGTATCCGCTTTGCTGCCAGCCGGCGGCAAATGCGTTCGTGGCGGGTCCGCAATAGAGCAATTCGGGTTTCTTTGGAGGCAAGACATGCAGAAGCAGACCGTTCCCACCGCGCGCTACGTCGAGTTGCTCAACGAGGAAATAAAACGACATCCTTACTACCAGAAAGGGATGCAATTTGTGGCGGCACCTTCTCCGTATACAGCCCCGCAGCTGCTGGATGTTACGTGGGACAAGGAAAAGTGGAGTGAATTCAACTTCGTTTTCGCCGCAGCGCACCGGGTCGTGAGGGCACGGTATCACGCCAAATCATAGCAGCGCGGTCGTCCGCGCTTGCGCGTTCGCACAAAGTCCGGCGCGGCAGCGCCGGCGCCGGGCCGTTGCAATTCCCCGATTCAGGCGTGCTACATGTCGGTCTGCTTCTTCTCCTCGATCGCCCTGTGACGGGTCCAGGCGACTTCGGCACGCCGTTTCTCGAGTGCCGTCGGCAGGAACTTCAATCCCAACACGGTGGCGAAACGCTGATCGGCCGGATTGAAACGAGCGATCCATTCATCTAGGGTTAGCTCGCCGTCGGCGAGAGTCCACTCCAGGTGCTCGTAGGGCTTCGGTCCGTCGGTCTCGGTTCCGTGCCGTCGTGGCTTGCCATATCGGCCAATGACGCTGCGGCTGACTTCCCCGAAGTACTCGGCCGGCACCAGCAGGTTCAGCATCGCAAGATTGCCGTCGATGAACTCGAGCTTGAGAATCGCGGGTCTTCCCAGGTAGCTGGTCGAGTGATCGTGACAGTGGATCACCGCTGACACGAGGGCGTCGGTTTCACAATTCAGCATGTGCCCGATGTGAGCCTTTGCCTGTACCAGGGTCATGTGGCCGGGAAGCCCCTTGTATTCAAATGGCGTCAAGGACTCCGGCGCGGCTGACGGCATGCCGGACAGGAAAACGACTACCATCGGGGCAAGAAAAAAAGTCGACAAGGTGCGCAGTGACATAATCTGACCTGGTTCGTTGAACTCTCCTGAACTCGACGATTCTAGAGTTGCGTATACACGCGTTCTGTGCGGTGGCGAAACTGCCAGCCTGATCCACCGCTTATCGATCACCTCGCAGCCCGGTCACATCAGAATACGCAATCGCGCATTTTCCGTCCTTACTGACTCTTTTGATAAGTCCCCACCAATACCGCCTGCTCTATGACGTGCCCCTTCATCGCCTTCTCCACATCGGCCTTGCGCGGTTTCTTCAAATTCGGAAGAACCGTATCGAGTGCATAAAGCTTGTGAAAATAACGATGACGCCCGATGGGCGGACATGGGCCCCCGTAGCCTGTTCGCTGGAAATCATTTGTGCCCTCCAGGGTGCCTTCCGGCAGCTCGTCTGGCGAGACACCTTGCGGCAGACCGGTCGCGGAGGCCGGAACGTTGTAGAGAACCCAATGAACCCAGGTCATGCGTGGGGCCGCCGGATCCGGTGCATCTGGATCGTCGACAAAGAGCACAAGGCTCAATGCGTTCTCCGGCACACCACTCCACGCAAGCGGAGGGGAAACGTCCTTTCCCTGGCAGGTGTGAAGAACCGGGATATCGCCATCATGCGCAAAGGCGGACGATGTCAGCTTGAGCGTCATGGCATATACCTCCTTCGCAAGGACACTCCGGTTGGCCGTTGCAGATTATCGGACGCGTGACAGGTATCATTCATGGCAGCTTCCGCCTCACCTGCTTACGTGGCGAAACAATTGCCCGTTGCGGTAACGGATTCGGTATCACGTCACTTGATTCCGCCTAACCAAACGAGCACGTCGCCTTTCTCTATCGCCGTGCATTCGCGCTTGAAAACGAGCGTGCACTTCACCCTCAGAAAGTCTTCCACGGTGACTGGATCCGGCAGACGCTTCGCGTTCGCCGATGGCAGCAGGGGAAGGATCTTCCGCAGCTTTGCCTTTGTCGGATTAGGGTGCTCTTCGTCATTTATGGTGTGGCAGGCGCGACACAGGATCTTGCTTTCGTGCGCGATGTTCCTTTCCCGGGTGTCGTGAAGGTGGCAGGAAGCGCATGTCACAAAACCGAGACCTCGAATGATTCCCTTTTCATGGTGGAGTTTCTCACCGCGCTCGGCCGAAAACCCGTCGAAAGCCGGTTCTTCGTGCCTGGCTTCCTCCGCATTGTGATCGAGAATCTTCTGCGTCGGTCCTGCAAGAAGAACCGCCGGCCAGGGCAATAACCCGGAACCCGCCGCAAGTTGCTTCATCACTCTCGTCCTCCGTGATGTTCTGCAAGCCCTGGTCTCAACGACCTTGTTTCCGCCAGCGCAACTTCAAAGCCATTGGTGCACCGACGCGGTGTGCTCCCGGGTCGGGATATCTTTCCACTTTACCCAGTCCCCGGCAAAACCGCATAACGGATAACGAATCCTCCCGGCCGATTCTTGAGTTTTATTCTCCCCGCGTCAACCGGAGCCAGTTTTCACCCAGTTTCTTGCGGAAATACTGTTCGTTGATGGAAGGATCAATCCTTCGCAGATTCCGGGCCAGGTAGCGGATCTTTCTTCGCACCACCGGGTCCGCATCCGCTATCTGGCGCAATCGCGTTTGGGTATTCTCAACGAACAGAGCGGCAAACAGCTCGGCGCGATCTTCCCACATCGATTTCATCGAGTACGTCGTAATCACACCGGTCCGCGGATGGTCCAGGTCGCCCGAAAAGGGTGCATCCACTCCCGTGTAACGGAAATCCTTTGGATTCAACCTGGCCCAGGCCCGATCCTCGACTCCATGATTGAGGTGATCGTCGATGAAGTGGAAGAACTCGTGATGAAGAGCCCATCGCACGTAAATTTCATCGAAAGCTCCCTGTTGAACGTCGTACACCATGCCGCCAGCCGGGGCCATCGAGCCGGCCGCATAATGACGAAGGTACGCTGCAGCTCGCGGACTGTTCAGCACCGTCAGGCCCTTGACAAACGCGACCCATTCCAAATTCACCGCAGTCGTGAGAGCGCGGGGATATTTCGAGAATTCGTCAATGTACAAGCGCAGGTAGACTTGAGTCGATGATGATTCGCTTCGGCCAAGCGGACGGAAACCAATACCGCTCTGGGAGAATACCGGAAGCTTGGGAGTGGACGGCAGAAGGACGGCGACACCAATGGTCTGTTCGGCTTCGCGCCATAGAATGCTGATGGCATCCGGCGATTCTCCGGCAGCTTCGCCTCCTTGAAACAAGAGCAACAGAAGGGCCGCGTGAACACTCAGACCTGCAGATTCACGCCACATTCTTGGAGAGCATTCAGGACGGGTACTTCCGCTGCAATTCCGCAACCTGTTCGGGAGAAAGAATACTGAGACGATTACCTCTCAACATCAAGTACAGTCTTGCCGTTTCCTCGAGCTCCTCGATGGCGTATACCGCGGCCTCGAGGTGCGTACCGGCCACTAGCGGTCCGTGGTTCGCAAGCAGTATGGCGTGATGCTTGCCAGCCACTTCGCGTACCGCGTTGGCGAGCGTCAAATCCCCCGGCGGATAATAAGGCAGAAGAATAAGGTTCCCGATTTTCATCACGTAATACGCCGTGATCGGCGGAATCGGTTGCCTCGGGTCGGTGTCGGAGAGGCACGACACCGCCACTGAATGGGTAGAGTGCAGGTGCACGATGGCACCTGAAGCGGGTCGCTGCTCGTACATCGACAAATGCAGGAAGGCCTCCTTGGTCGGCGTGTCGCCCGAAAGCAGCGTGGCTCTTGCGTCCACTTTGGAAAGGGTCGCCGGATCGAGCCGCCCCAGGCAGGAGTTGGTCGGCGTCATCAGCCAGCCGTCATTCACCCGCGCGCTTATGTTGCCCGAGCTTCCGGGCGTCAAGCCACGATCGAACATGGACTTGCCAAGAATGCAGATCTCTTCCCTGAGTTTCGCTTCGTTCATTTTTCGCTTTGACAAAGGTCTATTCTCACCACGAAGGCACGAAGACACAAAGAAAACTTGGAGGTTTGCGAAAATCGAAACATCCGGGCTTGTTCGCCGATTGCAACAGGGCTATTGGCGCGCACCGGTATCGCATAACAATTATTTTTCGAATTCGAATTCCTTCGTGTCTTCGTGCCTTCGTGGTGAGCGCGGTCTCAAGGTTGAAGCTTGAAGGCTTTGGTCAAGAAATCCGGAGCGCCGAAGTTGCCGGATTTCAGAGCCAACGCCAAAGCCGGCTCGCCGATCGAAAACGTCCACGGGACCCCGGGGTCGATTTCCGGCCCGATCGCGAGCCCTTCGACGCCGAGCGCGCCGACCACCGCGCCGGCAGTTTCGCCACCGGCAACGACCAATCTTCGCACACCCCCGGCCACGAGACCCCTGGCGATTTTACCCAGCGTTTCCTCTACCAACGCGCCAGCGTGCTCGCGTCCGAGGCGTTCCTGCACCGCTTTAACCTGCTCGGGTGTGGCGGTCGAATAAATGAGGAGCGGTTTCTCGGAAAGCCGGCTCGTCGCCCAGTTGATCGCTTCCTGCGCGAGGTCGCGGCCGGCAGCAATCGCGATTGGTTCGAGTTCGAAGAATTCGTGGTCCTGCTTCATCAGTGCAACCTGTCCCTGGGTCGCGACCGAGCAGGACCCGGCCAGCACGGCGGTAGGTCCGGTGACATTCGGTAACTGGGAGTGCTGGCCGCGTTTCATCAGGCCTTTGTGTACGAAATTTGCAGGCAGGCCCATCGCCATTCCCGAGCCTCCGGTGACAAGTTTCAGGTCGGCGCATGCCTCGCCCAGGGTTACAAGATGCTCGTCTGTGATCGAGTCGAGAATTGCATGGCGGATCCCCTGCCTGCGGAGATTTTCGAAGGCGTCGCGGATTGCGTCGACGCCCTTGACAATGGTCGCGTACGGCACCAGGCCGACCTTGTGCCTGGTCTGGCGCCGGAGTACCCGAACCAGAGACGGATCGGACATCGGCGTTAGCGGGTGGTGACGCATCCCGGATTCGGACAGAAGTTCGTCACCGACAAACAGGTATCCCTTGTAGACAGTGCGCTTGTTCGTCGGAAACGCCGGGTTGAACACGGTAAAGTCAGCGCCCAACGCATCCAGCATCGCGTCGGCAACGGGGCCGATGTTTCCCTTGTCAGTGGAATCGAATGTCGAACAGTACTTGAAGTAAAACTGCCTTGCGCCCTGTTGCCGCAACCAGTCGAGCGCGGCGAGCGACATGGTGACCGCCTCGTTCGCGGGATTACTACGCGATTTGAGCGCCACGATGACGCAATCTGCGGCGGGGACTTTCAGCCCTGGACGCGGCACGCCCAACAATTGCACGGTTCGCATGTGGGCCCTGACCAGCGTGTTGGCCAGATCGGTCGCGCCAGTGAAATCGTCGGCGACACAGCCAAGCAGGATGCTCATCGCACGGTTTCAGGGGAATTGAATTGGAACATGAGGACAACCTCCATGGCATGTGGTGGCATTGCGCATTATGGTACCGAAACCCGGCGTCGAAAGCCCGAGGTCCTCACGCCAATGACGGAAGCAATCTTTGTGCTGCGGCCGGCCAATGGCCGGCTTCACACGCGTTGACACAGAGGACGCAGAGGACCACGGAAGTCACAGAGGAAATACGAGAAGGAGGTGGGGCCGACTAGCGATATATTGCCAGCATTCCGGTGACGGGTCTGCGACATTACCCTCTCTTTATTGTCCCGATCTTTTCCGCGCCCTTAGCTGTTCTTCCTCTGCGACCTCTGCGTCAACGCTTTTATAGCCGTTCGTTGGACCGGCTAACTCAGGCTTTCCAGTGCGGGGGATAGGTCTTGGCGAAGTACGGCAGCGCCTCGATGCGCTTCATCCAGGCCGCGAATTTTGTTCCGATCGCGCCACGCACATTCAGATCCGGCTTCTTCTTTTCCATGCGCAAGCACAGTGCGATCATCGGATAGAGAGTGATGTCTGCAGCTGACAATTCGCCGGCCAGATAATTGCCGGTCAGGTAACCTTCGAAACTTTCGATTTCCCTGCCAAGGGCTGCGCGGGCAGCGGCAATTTCGTCGGCGTCCCACTTATCTTGCGCAGTGAACAATACCTGGTCGACCAGCCTTTCCTGTGCGTGGGCAAAGTACTCGTCCGCTTCGCGCACGAGCCGTCGGATAACCGCGCGCTGTCTGGTTGTACCGGGAAAGAGTTTCTTGCCGGAGGCGTACTGCTCGTCAAGGTATTCCACGATTGCCGCTGATTCGTACAGGGCCAGGTCGCCGTCAGTGATCGCAGGCACTTTGTGCCGCGGGTTGATTTTGAGAAATTCGGGTTTCTTGAGGTCGCCGGCCGAGAACGAGATCGTTTTAAATTCGTATGCAATCGCCTTGTGTTCCAGCGCAAGCCAGACCCGCCACGCATAGGGCGAGCCGGAACCGTAGTAGAAGGTCAGTGCCATGGACAACTCCGTGTGTGGTGACTTCTGATTGGTGGCAATTCTACGTGGGATAATATGTCTTTGGGCCACTGCATTGCGCCGCTCGTAGAATTTTTTCGATTGTGCGCCCTCCTGTGCGGCCGGGATTCGTTAGCGACTGGTCGCCCGTTTGCGGGGACGGCCGCTACGCGCCGGTTCATCGTGCGTTTCCACGGAGCCGATCTTGGATGATGCCGTGCTGCGTGCCATTGCCAAGTGGCCGAATGTGCCAGCCGTTTACGGCTGGCTCCGACTCGACCGGCGCGGCAACTGGCTCATCAAGGGCGAGCGGATTGCCAACCCCGGTGTCGTCGCCTTCATTGGCCGCAACTATTCCCCGGACGAACAGGGGCGTTGGTTCTTCCAGAACGGGCCCCAGCGCGTGTTCGTAACGCTGGAATATGTGCCATTTGTGATCGGCACTTCGGGCGCCGGCGCCGCGTCACTGATCACCCATACTGGGCAAGCCGTAGAGCGTGTTACCGGCGCATGGCTCGACGAAACCGGCTCGCTGTTATTGCGCTGGAGCGGCGGACCGGGCCTTGCCAGCGATCGAGATCTTGCCGGCATCATGACCCTTTTCACGAATGTTCACGGCTATCCGGTCGATGACGCCTTGCTGACAAGGGCTTTCGACGCTGAAACCCGACGCCATGCGACCGGACTTTACTTCGACTATGCCGGCAACCGTGTCCCGGTAGGGCGAATTCGGGCTAGCGAGGTACCGCAAAAATTCGGTTTCGATCCAAATCCCCGACCCAAAGAGGGGGAGCCGGAATGCTGAAAGTTGGAACAAGCCGGCCGGCGGCCAGCGATTAGATCGTTGACGCAGAGGAACGCGGAGGTCACAGAGGAAACAATGGACAGATAAAATCGGATTATTGTGCAGCCTTGGCGCGACAGTCCGCTATGAAGGAAATAGCCGACGATCCCCTCCTGGCCGTGTTCAGCCCCTCACACATGAGTCAGGGTCGACTCGGTCAGACACTGTGTAGCAGCTCAGTTTTGAACCAGTACACCTAAGTCTTTTCGTTTTGATCCTCTCTGCGTGCTCCGCGTCAACGCTTCTGACGCCAGCCATCGGCCGGCTAGCCTTTTACCCGCTTCGCGGTGAAGGACTCTTCGACGTTATCGTGAAAATAGCTGACGATCGACGGCGCGCCCATCAACCGCCGGTGCACTTCGGGCGAGACGCCGGCGTACTGATTGATGCGACCATCGCTGAATTCCACCTCCAGTATGCGGCCGCGCTCGTCGTACCCGACGGTTCGGATCGAGCTGGCGTTCACTCTTTTTCTTTCCATGGAATCGCTCCAACGATAAGCCCAACAGGAATTACGATATGCGAAAGCGTTCGTTTGTGGAATATCAATTGTCCCGCTAGACTGAATCATTCGATTTACTATTATTTACCACGGACCCTGATCGCGATTTGCCGATCGCCGAATCCCAAACGCTGATCGAGCAGTCAGCTGAGGCCTGAGGGCTGGCATTGATGCCAGCCCTTTTTTTGTCTAGAAAACGTAGACCGTGAGCAGCAGGAGGCCGTAACCAGTTATCAGGATGTATACGTCAATGTGATTCACTATCTGGAGAACCGGTCCCGCGTAAGGCACGCCGCCAAGCGGCACGAAAAAACCGATCAGTCCGATAACGAACAGTAGCAGGCAGATGAAGCCCGCGTTCCGGCTGGGTGCTTTCATCGCGTTATCCCTTTCTTCAGCCGCATACCCGCCAATTTCCGGGTATCCCTTTCGGGCCGTCTCCCGTCGAGACTCTGCTCGAACTTTGAAACTCTTGGCATTTCGCTTTTTACCCGAGATGAAAAACGCCTCTCGTCCCGCACGGGGACAAGAAGATCTACGTTAGAACTTACTCCGCCTCCCGTCTCTTGATCGGCGGTGATCTGCTCAAAGCTCCAACTCGACCACGCCCGTGCAGGCGCGGCTATGGGGACTGCAAATCCAAAGCTCGCGGCTCAGTGTCTGGTATCCATCGCGGATGCAGACTGCCCGCGAGCATCTGGGAAGCTTAGTTGGGCCGGTTACCCGCTACCGGAAACGGCCAGGCCGCCGGTGCAGAAACAGGCTTCGGCGCGGCCGGGGCTGCCATGGCAGCCGGCTTGGCCGCAGGCTTCTTGCCCGCTTTCTTCTTCGCTTTTTTCTTGGCTTTCTTTTTCGCTTTCTTTTTCGCGGGTTTCTTTGCCTTCTTCTTCGCAGGCTTTCTGGCCTTCTTCGCCTTCTTTTTGGCCGGCTTCTTCGCCTTTTTCTTGGCGGCTTTCTTCTTCTTGCCGGAACGGCGCTTCGCCTTCTTAGCTGGCTTTTTCGCCATCTTCTTGGCGGCCGGGCGCTTCTTGGCGGCTTTCTTCTTGGCCGGGGACTTCTTCTTGGAGGACTTCTTTGCTGCTTTTCTCTTCGCTGCCATTTCTGATCTCCTAATTAAAGTTAAACAAAGGTCACTACCAGCACTTCGAAGAGTGCAACTTCTCGGTGCCAACCGCCAATGCCAGGTCGCACGCCATACGGGCCGCATGACCGGTCATCGGACAGTTCTGTTGCCTGCGGACGTAGACCTGCCGTGTCTGCAGCGCGAGTCGTAAATGTGTGAGCGGCCGGAAAGGGGGTGACTCCCACATCGGCCATGAGCGAAAAACGAAAAGGAAAGGAAACCTGAGCCATGCGCTTACTGCCGCCACAGCCTGGCGGTTCGCCCCATGCAGGGGCGCCGCGCGTTTCGAAATTGAACAGTTAACTGCTTTGTCCGGTTTACCCATTCAGCCCTAACAAGTGCACTGCCAGGTCATCGAATCGGCCAGCGGCAGCGCGGGTTTCACAGAAAACTTCCCGGCCCATTCATCAATCCCAATTGAGGGCCCCGCCCGTCTGATACTCGATCACACGGGTCTCGAAGAAATTTTTCTCTTTCTTCAGATCGATCATCTCCGACATCCACGGGAACGGGTTGGTTGCTCCCGGGAAAAGCGGGTCGAGGCCGATCTGCTGCGCGCGGCGATTGGCCACGAAGCGCAGATATTCCTTGAACATCGGCGCGTTCATACCCAGAACACCGCGCGGCATGGTGTCCTCGGCGTAGCGGTACTCGAGTTCCACGCCCTTCTGGATCAGGCCGCGGATCTCCTCGCGAAAGACCGGCGTCCACAGGTGCGGATTCTCCATCTTGATCTGGTTGATCATGTCGATACCGAAATTACAATGCATGGACTCGTCGCGCAGGATGTACTGGTATTGCTCGGCGGCGCCCGTCATCTTGTTCTGGCGGCCCAGCGCCAGAATCTGGGCAAAGCCCACGTAGAAAAACAGCCCTTCCATGATGCAGGCGAATACGATCAGGCCCTTTAGAAGCTGCTGATCGGCCTCCGTGGTGCCAGTCTTGAATTCCGGGTCGGTCAACGTTTCGATGAATGGGATGAGGAATTCGTCCTTGTCCCGGATGCTGGAAACTTCGTGGTAGGCGTTGAATATCTCGCCCTCGTCCAGACCGAGGCTTTCCACGATGTACTGATATGCATGGGTGTGGATCGCTTCTTCGAATGCCTGGCGCAACAAATACTGACGGCATTCCGGCGCGGTGATATGCCGGTAGGTCCCGAGCACGATATTGTTGGCTGCCAGGCTGTCGGCGGTCACAAAAAAGCCGAGATTGCGCTTCACCACCAGGCGTTCATCCTCGGTCAGGCCGTTCGGATCTTTCCAGGTGGCGATGTCCCGGCTCATGTTGATTTCCTGGGGCATCCAGTGATTGGCGCAGCCGGAGAGATACTTGTCCCAGGCCCACTTGTATTTGAACGGAACGAGCTGGTTGACGTCCGCACTGCCATTGATTACGCGTTTGTCCTCAACGCGCACGCGACGTAAAGCAACGTTCACGGATGGATCAGGATCAACAACGCGTGCCGGCAGATCATTGCCCGCGGGGATGTTGCCAACGACGGGCCGCAAACCAGCCCCGCCGGTGCTCTGATTGTGATTCTCGAATTGCAGCATGCCTGGTTCCTTTATAAATGTTATCGGTGGAAAGTCAAATACTTCTTTGAAATTCGGTCGCAATGCGACCCCTTTTTATCCGTCGATTGCGATGAAAGTGATGTTGATCGGTTCATCGCTCAAATAAACCTCCGCCTACGCCTCTGAATTGCGACTTCGCAGTCCGCGAACCGCCGGGTATCAATTCGGCTGCGTCGCAACCATGGAGTAAGGTGGCAGACCAAGATGAACCGAGGGCGGCATACCGGGTTCATTTGCAGGCCCCGTGCGGGTCGTGGTTCTGTCTTGCTCATGCTCCTCCGGGCATGCGGCGCCCGTCGCCGTGCGCGCTCAACTTGCCCAGGCAAGTCACCATCCGCGGCAATCGCGAATGCCGACCCGCCCATTACTGGCAGGCCTCGCATTCCGGATCGTCAATTGAACAGAATTTGGCTTCCTCGTCTGTAGCCGACGAGCGAGCGCCCATGACGCCGCCATCCGCGGGTACGGCGTTCAACTGGCCTCCGCGGACGGTGGATTTTTCGGCCGAGGTCGCACCAAGCGTGCGCAGGTAATAAGTGGTCTTGAGCCCCCGTTTCCAAGCCAGCTTGTATGTGTCGTCCAGCTTCTTGCCCGAAGCACCCGCCATATAGATATTGAGTGACTGGGCCTGGTCGATCCACTTTTGCCGACGCGCCCCTGCTTCCACGATCCATGCCGAATCCACTTCGAACGCGGTGGCGTAGAGATTGCGGATCTCGTGCGGGACGCGGTCGATCTTGGCGAGGCTGCCGTCGAAATACTTGAGATCGGCAATCATTACCTCGTCCCAGGTGTTGAGCTTCTTCAGGTCCCGGACAAGGTACTCGTTGGTTACCGTGAATTCGCCTGAGAGATTCGACTTCACGTACAGGTTCTGGTAGGTAGGCTCGATCGAAGCCGATACGCCAACGATGTTGGCGATGGTTGCCGTCGGCGCGATTGCGAGGCAGTTGGAATTGCGCATGCCGAAACGCTTGATGCGCGCGCGTAGAGGTTCCCAATCGATGCTCGATGACGTGTCCACCTCGACATAGCCCCCACGCTCCTCGGCGAGCAGTTTGAGGGAATCCTGGGGCAGAATGCCCCTGGACCACAGCGATCCGTCATAAGTGGAATAGCGGCCGCGCTCCTCGGCCAGCTCGGTCGAGGCCCAGTACGCGTAATAGGCAACGGCCTCCATCGAACGATCGGCGAAGTCCAACCCCTCCTTGGAAGCATAGGGGACCCGCATTTCGAGCAGGCAGTCCTGAAAACCCATGATGCCAAGGCCAACCGGACGATGTTTGAAGTTGGCGTTACGCGCCTTGTTGACCGCGTAATAATTGACGTCGATCACATTATCGAGCATGCGCATGGCGGTGGAAACCGTCTTCTTCAGCTTGTCGTGATCGAGCTTTCCGTCCTTCATATGCGCGACCAGATTGATCGAGCCCAGGTTGCAGACCGCGATCTCGCTATTCGACGTGTTGAGCGTGATCTCGGTGCAGAGGTTGGAGCTGTGCACCACGCCGACATGACTTTGCGGGCTGCGAATGTTGCACGGGTCCTTGAACGTTATCCAGGGATGGCCGGTTTCGAACAACATGGTCAGCATCTTCCGCCATAGCGTCAACGCCGGGACGCGTCTGAAGAGCTTAAGTTCGCCGGTCTGTGTCCTGCGCTCGTATTCGGTGTAGGCATTTTCGAATTCCCGGCCAAACTTGTCGTGCAGGTCGGGCACGTCGGAAGGAGAAAACAGCGTCCACTCTCCGGCTTCCATGACCCGCTTCATGAACAGGTCCGGTACCCAGTTGGCGGTGTTCATGTCGTGGGTGCGGCGGCGGTCGTCTCCGGTGTTCTTGCGAAGCTCGAGAAACTCCTCGACGTCCAAATGCCACGTCTCGAGGTAGGAGCACACCGCCCCCTTGCGTTTGCCGCCCTGGTTTACCGCGACTGCGGTGTCATTTACGACTTTGAGGAAAGGCACCACCCCTTGCGACTTGCCGTTGGTCCCCTTGATATGGGAGCCCAGCGCCCGAACCGGCGTCCAGTCGTTGCCAAGGCCGCCCGCGAACTTCGAAAGCAACGCGTTCTCCTTTATTGCGTCGTAAATGCCCTCCAGATCGTCCGAAACCGTGGTCAGATAACAGCTGGAAAGCTGAGAACGCTGCGTGCCGGAGTTGAACAGCGTAGGCGTCGAGGACATGAAGTCGAAGCTCGACAACACGCTGTAGAACTCGATGGCGCGGGCCTCGCGCTCGACCTCGTTAATTGCAAGGCCCATCGCCACGCGCATAAAAAAGGCCTGGGGGAGCTCAATGCGCTGACCGTGCACGTGCAGAAAATAGCGGTCATAGAGCGTTTGCAGGCCCAAGTAACCGAATTTGAAATCCTGGTTGGCGTCCAGCGCTGCGCCCAGCGCGCGCAGGTCGAAGCGACCGAGTCGTTCGTCCAGCAATCCGGCTTCGATCCCCTGTTTGATGAACCCGGGGAAGTACTCGGCGTAGCGGGAATGCATTTGCCCCTGGGTGACTTCCTCTCCCAGGACCTCGTAACGGACACTATTGAGCAAAAGGCGCGCGGTGACGTAGCTGTATGCCGGGTCCTTTTCGATCAGCGACCGGGCGGCAAGGATGGCGCATTTGCGCACCTCGTCCATCGGCACGCCGTCGTACAGGTCCTTGAGTGTCATCTGCAGGATGACAGCGGGATCCACGGCCCGACCCAGTCCTTCGCAAGAATCCTTGATCAGGCCGGTCAGCCGTTCCATGTCCAGCGGATGGGCCTTGCCGTGTTCGATAACATTGATCGCGTGCGCCGTGGCCGCCGCTTGTGTCTCGCGAATCCTGGCGCGCTCGCGCGCCCGCTCCTCGCGATACAGAACATAGGCGCGAGCCACTTCGTGCTCGCCCGACCGCATCAGGGAGAGCTCGACCTGGTCCTGGATGTCCTCGATGTGGAACGTACCGCCATTGGGCTGGCGGCGGATCAGCGCGTTCACCACGGTCGCAGTGAGCTTCTCGACCAGTTCGCGAACTCGAGCCGAGGCGGCCCCTTGACCGCCGTTGATGGCCAGGAAAGCCTTGGTCACGGCAACCGAGATCTTGCCGGGTTCGAAACCAACGACCGCGCCGTTGCGGCGGATGACCTTGTACTGGTCGTAATGCTGCGGATCCCGGTCAGCCTCGCCATCTTCCGGGGAGTAATTGCTTACCGGTGTAGCCGCGGTCAGGTTGGTGGCAAGTTGCATTTATTCTCCCTGGAATATTTTTGTCGCCTGTAAGCAACAACCGGATGTGCGTTCGTCAGAAACTGCTTTTCGACCGCTACCACTATATGTTGTGCCTCGGCTATACCGACATGACTAATTCTAGTAGCACCACACCTCCTGTCAAGAATTTTTTACATTTGAAAAACAAAATGGTCGGTCGCGCAGTTGAAGCGCACACGAAGTGACGAAACGCGTCAGCGATGCAGTGCCGTGAAGCGAAGCCGGCCTCGAATTTGACGCGAGCGGAAAAGAAATCGGGCATAGTGACGCAAACCAGAAACTTTCTCCCGTTTCTACGTTGGTGTAATGGATATCCGCGGCGCCCACAATGTCACTGGAATAGCCGGCGGCGAGGTCCAAGCCGACACGTCGAGCCAACGCTGCGCGGCAGGCTTCCATGGCGGCGTCGATTCGACGGCGCGGGCACACCAAGTTTCCGTGGCGTTGAAAAACCAGTCCGGTGCGACTACAGCAAAGGCGATTGTCCGTTCACGACCCGTTTCACGCAGCGCGCGATCGTTCGCCCGCAAGATTTCTTCGCCGGCAGCCGCATGTGGCTCGCTCAACCCTTCGCCGTCGGATAATCCTGCTTCCTCCATGCACGCGCCGGAGAGGGTTATTCACCATAGAGAACCGATGCCCTGCCAGAAGTGGCAGAACGCAGTGGTCGCTGCTGCGGATCTTCATGACCACAATTTCCGCTGGGAAGTCGCTGATGGCTGGTGGTCATTACGAGCTTGGAGGGTCGTATGCAATTTCACCGGTTACCAGCCACCAGACACTAATTACTGCGTTCGAGCAGCGCTCGAAAGCGAGCCCAGTCGAAAAAGGGTCCTGGATCCGTCTTGCGACCCGGTGGAATGGCAATCTCGGAATGGCCGACGCAGTCCTTTATCGGATAGCGGCGTTTGAGAGCGAGAGACAGGTCCCCCAGTACCGCGTACTGAGAATTGGTGAATGGTTGGATATCGTCGCCTTCGAGTTCGACGCCAATAGAGAAGTCATTGCAGCAACTGCGGCCGCGCCATTCGGATTGCCCCGCATGCCACGCGCGCCGGGCGCACGCGACGAACTGGATCAGCGCGCCATCGCGGCGTATCAGGAAGTGGCTGGATACCTTGAGGTCCCGGATCCCCTGGTAATAGGGATGTGAATTGGGATCAAGGCGGTTCGTGAACAGTTCGACGATGCCGGGGCCGCCGAATTCGCCCGGGGGCAGGCTGATGTTGTGAATTACCAACAAATCGACTCTTGTGCCTTCCGGCCTGTCATCGCAGTTGGGCGACGGCACGAAAGCTGCCCTTGAAAGCAGTCCGGAAGCGTCAATCCCCCAGGATACGTCTCGCCTCACGTCTCCCGTAGCTCGCCTCACTAGTTCAGGCCAAGCCGTTCCATTCGATAGCGCATGGAACGGAAGGTGATGCCGAGAAGCTTGGCAGCGGCGGTGCGGTTGTAGCGGGTTTTC
>Ga0187893_10003443_pt1 | contig 32083 bp, 31 predicted proteins | sample MA1701074metaG_FD_139574 | JGI IMG/M metagenome (GOLD analysis project Ga0187893, IMG submission 139574) | White microbial mat communities from a basaltic lava cave in the Kipuka Kanohina Cave System on the Island of Hawaii, USA - MA170107-4 metaG ...
GAAAAGGCAAAAACTCAATGGGCACTCTCGGCTTCATGCCGCTGGAGTCAGAATCAAACACCATAACTGGCTCAAAGCCGCCCTCAAACCTGCCTAAATAGCAACCGTTGATTGGACGCTTACTCACCCTTTCCATTGAAATTCTGACAACTGTTTGCTATTCTGTGGTGCAACGCCACAACAGGACGGTCTTCAGGTATGATGGATTCCAAGAAACCAATCGCCATCCTTATTGTTGATGATGAAGAAGGGGTGCGCGCGCACCTAAGCACCTTGCTAACGCGCGAGCGGTACAATGTGAAAACCTGTATTGATGGTGATGATGCGATTAGTGTTCTCGAAAAGGAGTCGTTCGATGTTGTCCTTCTCGATATTAAAATGCCTCACATGGGCGGCTTTGAGGTGCTGAAATTCATCCGGGAACACCACCCGCGTACGCACGTGATCATGCTTACTGCGTTTGCGGAGCTCGCCAACGCAATGGAATCACGTAGTCTCGGAGCCGATGGCTTCATTGGGAAGCCCTTCGATCCGGTTGAAGTATTGATGGAGCTCGAACGCATAACGAAAGGATAAGTATCTCCGGTATGAAACCCCTTGTTCCCCTGTTGTGCATCCTGCTCTTCGGTGGTTGTGTGAAGGATATCGCTGTCGGCACCGTCGGCGGGATTATTGATGAAGGGTTTGGTGCATTCAAGGAAGAACAGGACCTTGAACTTGCCGGGCAAGCGCTGCCCGCAAATCTTAAGCTCGTGGACGTCATGCTGAAGAACAGTCCGGACGACGAGGCCCTTCTCCTCCGCGCGAGCGAGGGGTATTCAAGCTACGCCTTAGGCTTTGTCGAGGATTCCGACCCTCAGCGCGCGCGGCCCCTGTATCTTCGCGGGCGCGACTATGGGCTGCGCATGTTGAACGAGAATAAAGAACTCGCGAAAGCCCTCAAAGGATCTCCCGACGATTTGCGTGCACAACTCTCCCTGTTGGATGATGACATGGTTCCGGCGGTGTTCTGGACCGCTTTTGGATGGGGAAGCTATATCAATCTATCGCTCACCGAACCCGATGCCCTCATTGATCTCCCCCGGACGGAAGCAATGATGCAGTTTGTGCTGGACAGGGACTCTTCCTACTACTACGGCGGAGCGCACGTATTTCTTGGGACACTCTACGGAAGCCGCGGCAAGATGCTTGGCGGAAATCCGGATCTTGCAAAACAGCATTTTGAAAAAGCGCTCGAAATCAACAAGGGCAAGTTCCTGATGACGTACGTGTACTACGCACGGTCGGTGGCCGTCCAGACACTGAATGAAGCGCTCTTCGATGAGTTGCTGGCAAAAGTCCGCAACGAATCGATAGAGGTGCTTCCGGAATTCCGTCTCGGCAATGCCATCGCAAAACGCAAGGCGGAAGCGCTCGTCCAACGCAAGGCGGAGTTATTCTGAGAACAAACAAGAGGGACCCGATTGTGAAACTTACCGTTCTGTTTCTAAGCATGAGTTTTATCTGCTGTGGCGCCGCTACAGCGCAGCAACATACAATCAAGTTCGCATCCATTGCGCCGGAAGGAAGCACATGGCTGAACGTCATGCGCGAGTTTGATTCCGCGCTCCGACGGGAGAGCAACGGCAAGCTCGGATTCAAAATCTACGCAGGGGCAGTACAGGGAGAGGACAAGGACGTTATCCGGAAAATCCGTCTTGGACAACTGCAGAGTGCCGGACTAACTGGCTTCGGACTTGGAGAAATCGCATCAAAGTTGAGAATTCTCGATTCACCATTTCTCTTTGATTCGTATGCCGAAGTGGACTACTTGTACTCGACTTTGGATAAGGAGCTGGGTGATGCGCTTCGCGAAAACGGATTTGTTCTCCTGGGCTGGGCGGAGGTTGGATTCGTCCACGTCTTCACCAACACTCCCGTGCGCACCAATGGTGATATGAAGGGCGTGAAGATGTGGTTGTGGGAAGGTGATCAGGTCGCGGAAGCGACGTTCAAAACATTCGACATCAGTCCAACACCGCTGGCGATTACTGAAGTGCTTACCTCTCTTCAAACCGGATTGGTGAACGGTGTGTATGCCTCGCCTCTCGGGCTGATTGCATTGCAATGGCACACGCGGGTGAAGTACATGATGGGGCTTCCGCTCGCGGATGCATCGGGTGCAGTCGTCATCTCAAAGAAGTACCTCGATGCGCTTCCGGCCGATTTGCGGGAGATTCTCCTTCGGAATGGGCGGACATATATGCAAAAGCTGACGCAGAAAAGCCGCGATGAAAACAGAGAAGCTGTGGAATCACTCAAGAAAAACGGTATTCAAATCAACCCTGTCACCTCACCTACCGCGATGAAGGAGTATCAGGACGCCGGAAAGAAAACACGCCAAATGCTCGTCGGCAAGTTGTATGACCAGGCATTTCTGGACCGCGTCGAAAAAACCGTAATGGAGTACCGGACCACGCGTTCGCGATGAACACGCTTCGGCGCATTGACAAGGCACTCTACAATTTTGAAGTCGTGTGTCTCGTCATGCTGCTCGGGACGATGGTGGTTCTCGCATTTGGTCAGGTCGTTCTACGGAACCTCTTTTCTTCGGGATTCGTTTGGGCTGACACTGTTGTTCGGCATCTTGTAATGTGGCTGGGTTTTGTCGGCGGTGCGCTCGCAACGGCCGATGAACGTCATATCGGCATTGACGCCCTAACGAAATTCATCTCTCCCCGCGCCCGACAGATTTCAGCGTTGGTGACAAATCTTTTCGCCTCCGCCGCGTGCTGTTACTTCGCGCAAATTTCAGTGACTTTCCTCCTTGATGAGAGGGCAGCCGGAAGCGAATTAGTTCTTTCGATTTCCACCTGGGTTGTCCTGCTCATTCTCCCGGCGGGATACGGATTGGTGGGATTTCATTTTGCTGTAAGAGCTGTCGAGAAAATCGCTACGCTTTTCGCCGACGGGAAAGAGAAGACTACGTCGTGACGACGCTCCTTCTTGGCATCGTGCTTGCCGCACTTGCTCTTCTTGGCGCGCCGCTGTTTGTTGTCATCGGCATCGTTGCTGTCATCGCTTTCGCGGCGGAAGGCATTGACCCATCCGTTGTGATGGTGGAGCTGTATAGAATTACAAGCAACCCCACGCTGGTGGCCATACCGCTGTTCACTCTTGCCGGCTACATTCTTGCGGAAAGCAAAGCACCAATCCGACTCGTGAACCTCGCGCGCGCCCTCTTTGGGTGGATGCACGGCGGCCTGGCAGTGGTTGCACTGCTCACCTGTGCGTTGTTTACGGCCTTCACCGGCGCGTCGGGAGTAACGATCGTGGCGCTCGGCGGTCTTCTCTATCCGGTACTCCTCCAGGAGAAGTACGGTGAACGCTTTTCGCTTGGACTCATTACTGCCTCGGGCAGTCTCGGACTTCTCTTTCCTCCAAGTTTACCGCTGATACTATACGCTCTTTTCTCCAAGGTCAGTATCGACAAGCTTTTTGCCGCGGGCATTGTCCCGGGAATTCTTCTCGTGGCTGTGTTGGCGGGTTACAGCATGTGGAAAGGGAAAAAGCTCTCCGTGCCACGAACGCCCTTCTCCCTGCAAGGCGTATTCACATCACTACGTGCTGCCATTTGGGAGGTGCCCCTCCCCATTCTGGTGGTTGGCGGAATCTACAGCGGATGGTTCACGGCTACAGAAGCCGCTGCTGTAACGGTTGTCTATGCGCTCATCGTGGAAGTGTTTGTGTACAAAGATTTGAATCTGTTTGCGGATATTCCGCGCGTCATGAAGGATAGTATGCTTCTGGTCGGTGCGATCATGATGATACTTGGTTCAGCTTTCGGTTTGACAAGCTATCTGGTTGACGAAGAGGTGCCGGTAAAGCTGTTTGAACTAACGCAGACATTCATCACGAACCCGGTGGTATTTCTTATTGTGTTGAATCTGTTTCTCATCATCGTCGGAATGATGATGGACATCTTTTCGGCGCTGATTGTTGTTGTGCCCCTCATTATCCCGGTGGCAACGTTCTACGGCGTGGACCCGATTCACCTTGGGATCATTTTTCTTACCAACCTTGAGATGGGTTACCTTACTCCTCCGGTGGGACTCAACCTGTTTATTTCCAGTTTGCGTTTTGAGAAACCGGTGCTGACCGTGGTGCGTGCGACATTTGTTTTTGTTTTCATTCTTCTTGTCGCCCTTGTAATCATCACCTATGTGCCGGAACTCAGTCTGTGGCTTGTGCGCGTGTCAGGCGCGCAATAGATTCATCGCACTACATCAATTCCGCGTTCAATCCTCGTGTTGCCGGCCTGGAGTCTTACAAGGTAACTTCCCCCCGCGAGCTTTTTCGTCGGAAGCGATACCACATATGTTCCCGGACCTTGCTCCTGGTCAACAATCGTTGCGATTGGTTGTTCCACTCCTGATTTGAACAGTGTCAACAGGACGGTTGTCCGTTCCGCAACCTTGTATCCTGCGAATTGCACCTGCGTGTCTTCACGTGAAGCCGCTGTGGAGAGGGTTACCTGCGCGGCAATCAACCGCTTGAGGGCAGCGAGCTCGTTTACCACAATTGGCGCCGCCATGCACGGTGCGCTTTCGTTGTTTCCCTTGTCCACCGCGCACACGGCGTAAGCGTAGCGGGGTCCGTGATGAACACGAACCGTATCCACATAGTACACGGCTTGGGTATTAGTCAAGGCGACCAGTATTGCGTCTCCCCATCCGCGTGTCGAACGGTAGATGGAGTATCGTTTGGCGGTGTCACCGTCGGCGGCGCTCTGCGGTGCTGTCCATTCGAGGTGAAAAACCTCCGGCGATAATTCTGTTGCGACGAGATTCAAAGGAGGGTTCGTCGGAATCGAGTCCTTCCAGGGCATCGGCGGCGGTAACGCCGGCGTCTCGTACCGGCTCAAGAGATTCTTCGCGTCCCGGATGTGTTCATACCGGAAAAAAGCCTGACCAAGTGTGCCGATAGTTCTACTTGTATCGATTTGCGAAAGCATCTGCGCCATCACTTCTTCCTTGTACACACCAAGCCCGGCGTAAACATGTCGTCCTGCGTTCGATGATTGCCATTCTTCCGCGAGTGCGGCGAAGTCCGGGTCACCGGTTGTCTCACCCATGTCCCAATATAGCTGAGGAACAAGGTAGTCTTGCTTGTGATTGCCGAGCCATCCACGAGAGTTCTGGAAATACGAATGATACGCGCCCCATCCGCTTTGCATTGTGCCGACATTGTAAACGCCGATGGGCGCCGAGCCGATTTTCAACATCGGTTTGATCGCGGTAGCGCTATCGTAAAATACCGCGATAAACTTGTCGATGTTTGACCTGCGCCAGTCTTCCCGCTTCATGCCGGTGCCGTAACGCCGGAAAGTTTTTTCGTCCGGGAAATCCAGGCCCGGGTAGCGCGCAAAATCAAACTGAATCCCGTCGATGTCATAGGAACGGACAAGCTCAAGTCCGATCTTGATTAAGTATGCTCGAACGGCAGGAATGCCCGGGTCAAACCATCCTTCATTTTCTACATCGACGACCCATTCGGCGTGTGCGCGCGCCGGATGCTGGGGATTGCTTGATGGAATGCGGTTTGGCCCGCGGACCTTGTACACATTAAACCACGCGTGCACTTCCATGCCGGCCGCGTGCGCCTCCTTTAGAAGAAGTGCAAGCGGATCCCATCCAGGGTTTTTTCCGAGAGTTCCCGTGAGGTTTTCCGCCCACGGTTCATACGTCGATCGGTAGTACGCATCGCCGCGTGAGCGTACCTGGAAAAAGATCGTATTGAAGTTCATCGATTTCAGGTTTGCGACAATGGCGCGCAGGGATTGCTGTTGCTCATCTTTGTTGGTACTGCGCGGCCAGTCTAATCCGGCGGCCGTGGTTATCCAGACGGCGCGAACTTCGTGTCGTGAGGGACGGGCGTACGTCGCCGACAGGGTGGAACAGAGTATCAAGAGGGAGAGGGCAAATCTCACAATGATTGGTGTCCGCATGAAAGGTTGTGAGAAATATAGTGACGGTGATGGCGAAAGGCAACGGGAAAGCCGGTCTCCGTCTATTCATTGTATCTCAAGGAGCCCATCCCTATATTGCACCGCAATGAGCAAGGTTCACACTAAATATGTTTGCCAATCGTGTGCGTATGAATCTCCGCGCTGGATCGGCAAGTGCCCGAACTGCAACGCATGGAATTCCTTTGTTGAGGAAGTGGACGAGCGAGGTGGCACAACCAAACGTCCGCCTGCAGTCCGGTCGAAGGTCGAACCTGTTCGGCTTACCGATGTTTCGACTGCTCCTGAAATGCGGCGCTCAACCAACATTCCGGAGTTTGATCGGGTTCTCGGCGGCGGCATTGTCGAGGGCTCAGTAGTTCTTATCGGCGGAGATCCGGGCATCGGAAAATCCACGCTGATGATGCAAATGGCTTCGGCGTTGAAGGATGTTGTTGTTCTATACATAACAGGGGAAGAATCCGTTTCTCAGGTAAAGCTTCGTTCGGAACGGCTGTCGGCAAAACCATCGAAGAACTTCTTTGTACTGGCGGAAACAAACCTTCATGTCGTCGCATCGTTGCTTGAATCCGCCAAACCCGATGTGGTCATAGTCGATTCTGTGCAAACGATGTACAGGCCGGAGCTTGAAAGCGCGGCAGGCAGTGTTGGACAGGTACGTGAGGCAACCTCTCTTTTTCTGCGCCACGCAAAGAATAACAACGTGGCCGTGTTTCTCGTTGGGCACGTCACGAAGGAAGGCGTTATCGCCGGCCCGAAAGTAATTGAGCACATGGTTGATACAGTGCTGCAGTTTGAGGGTGAATCCCGCCATGTGTACCGTATCTTGCGCGCAATGAAGAACAGATTTGGCTCCACGAATGAGATCGGCATCTTTGAAATGCATGACGGCGGTTTGCGCGAAGTGAACAATCCATCCGAAGCATTTCTCGCCGAACGAACCACGGGTGCGACCGGCTCTACTGTGATTGCGAGCCTGGAAGGAACACGCCCGCTGTTGCTCGAAGTGCAGGCACTGGTTGCGCCCACAAGCTACGGTGTGCCGCAACGGACTTCGACGGGTTTCGATGGAAAACGCCTGCAAATGCTCCTCGCTGTTCTTGAAAAACGTGTCGGTCTTCACCTTGGTCAGTACGATGTTTTCGTCAATGTCGCCGGCGGTGTTCGCATTGATGAACCTGCGGCCGATCTTGGGATGTCCGCGGCAATCGTCTCCAGCATGAAGGACGTTCCCGTCAATCCCTATTCTGTTGCCGTCGGCGAGGTTGGTCTGGGGGGAGAAATCCGCACCATCAGCCAGATAGAGAAACGCATCGCAGAGGCCACGAAGCTCGGCTTCCGGCGTATCATTCTGCCGAAAGCCAATCTCAAAGGCGTAAAGCGTTCGGATTCAATCGAGATTTGCGAAGTCGAAACGGTGGACGCCGCTCTTACCGCCCTGCTGAATTGAACCTTCCATGAAACCGATTCTTCTCCAAACCGCCGCGGTAATTACGATGGATGATTCACGGCGCATTCTTCGCGACGGGATCATCGTAGTCCGGGGAAACAGGATTGAATACATCGGGTCTGCGGCTCCCCCGGGGTTCGGCGGTGAGATTGTAGACGCGCGAAACTTCGTCGCCCTTCCCGGATTTGTACAAACACACATTCATCTCTGCCAAACCATTTTCCGCGGGCTCGCTGACGATCTCCAGCTTCTCGACTGGCTGCAACTGAGAATCTTTCCTTATGAATATGCGCACTCGGCATCATCCATGCGAGCGTCCGCAATGTTGGGACTCGCCGAGCTGATTCGTTCCGGTACAACGACAATCATGGATATGGGAAGCATCCATCATGAAGATGAGGTGATGCACGCGATTGCGGGGACCGGATTGAGGGCGTTCGCGGGCAAGGCGATGATGGATGTGAATGAACTTTATCCCGCGCTCCGTGAGACTACGAAGGAAGCTCTCGCTTCAACACGGGCTCAGGCCGAGCAGTGGCACAACAGCCACGATGGCAGAATCAAATACGCCGTTGCTCCGCGGTTTGTTCTTTCCTGCTCTGACGCATTGCTCAGGGAAGCTCACGCAATGACGGGAGCATTTCCCGGAATGCTTTTTCATTCGCATGCCGCGGAGAACAAACGCGAGCTCGACGCTGTTCGCGCACGGTGTCGCATGGACAACATTGAATTCTTTGAGCATCTCAACATACTCAGGTCAAACACTTGTCTCGCGCATTGCATCTGGTTGAACGACAAGGAAATGAATCTTCTGGCGGAGCGACACGCGCCAGTGCTTCACTGCCCATCATCGAACCTGAAACTCGGTTCCGGGATCGCACATGTTCCCGTGATGCTCTCGAAGGGGATTACGGTTTCCCTTGGCGCCGATGGCGCCCCTTGTAACAACACGCTGGACATGTTCCATGAAATGCGACTCGCCGCGCTTCTGCAAAAACCGATTCACGGCCCGACGGCATTCCCTGCAATAACCGCGCTTGAGCTCGCAACCTTGGGTGGAGCGCGAGCACTGGGTCTGCATGATGATATCGGCAGTATTGAAGTGGGAAAGAAGGCCGATGTTGTTTTATTGGACCTTCGACGCTCCTGGACGCCGGCTGTGAATGAACCTGGGGAGAACCTCTATTCTTCAATTGTATATTCCTGCACTCCGGAAAATGTGCGTGATGTAATGGTGGATGGACGATGGCTCTATCGGAAAGGTGAGCATGTAACGCTGGATGAATCGGCGATTCGATCAAATGCTGAGGAAGAGCTCCGCAATTTGCTCGGGCGTGTGAAGGAGTGAAGGGATGAGACAGCTTGTGCTTGCAACACGGAACCAGCACAAGGTGAGAGAACTGGAAAATCTTCTCGGTGGCCTTGACCTCAAGATTCTGACCATGGAAGACTTCCCGATGATTGGCGAAGTAGTGGAAGATCAGGAAACCCTTGAAGGCAACGCCCGGAAAAAGGCTCGCGAGGTTTTTCGGCAGGCGAACCTCCCCACGCTTGCGGATGATACCGGACTCGAAGTGTATTATCTCAACGGCGCGCCCGGAGTTTTCTCCGCGCGGTTTGCCGGACCGGGTGCGAGCTATTCGGACAACTGCCGCAAGCTTCTCACGGCGATGCGAGGTGTTCCCGCGAGAAGACGCAACGCACAGTTCCGCTGTGTTCTCGCATTTGCCGCAAACGAAGTGGATAGAATAGTCGAGGGCACAGTCTTTGGCAACATCATCGAGTTTCCCCGCGGTTCGGGAGGGTTTGGATACGACCCCTTGTTTGTTCCCGCCGGTCACAATGAAACGCTGGCGGAGATGCAGTTTGCAAAGAAGAATGAAATGAGTCACCGTGCACTGGCGCTTCAGGCAATCAAGCCAATCTTAATAGAGTATTTTCATCGCGGATGAACCACAGGAACCGAAAGACTTCAAGTCCGACCCTGCCCTCCCGAATCGCCAGTGATGCGCGCCAGAAGACTTTTTGCGCACTCTTCGGGATTCCCGACTATTCAATGATTGAGGCGTTGCGATCGGGAAAGTTCTCTTTGGTACTACAACTACCTTGCTCTTCCACGCGTCCGTCCGTATCTTGATTGAGAACTTCAATCGCGGATGACATGACTTTTGGTTCCGGCTTCTTGAAATCCTCTTCGTTGCGACCTGCGTGGACGTACAGCACGGTGTTTGCGTTGTGGCGGATTGTCACCTCGGCTTCGGGCCGACTTATCGGAGAGGAAAGGGACCTTGCAAAAAAGGAGGTCCGGTTCTTTTGCCTCGATCAGCAGACCGGAAAGGTTATCTGGAAAACGGACGGACTTCATGACCGATGGTGGGTTGGGATGGAAGGAGTTCACCGGGACGTGATGTTGTTGCATGGCTTTGCATCACCGGATCTTCCCGGCAACAGGGGTTTGAGCGCTGTGGATATAGCGACGGGAAATCGGCTGTGGAAACACGACGAGTTGATGTTCCTGCGCGCGACAGGGACCTCGGTCTTCGCCTCCAAGCATGAAACTGTTGCGGGAGAATCCATTTTGGAACTGGACTATCGCTCCGGGGCTCTGTTGAAATCGTGGGGAGCCAACCGTCAGGCAGTTCAACAAGCCGTTGATGAGGAATCTCCGACGGCGCTGTATCCGACGCATCTGCTTTCACCTGCTGATGAAGCAGAGCTTCAACGGCATTCTCCATCCGGTGAATGGGCTGCCGATCCTCAGATGATTCGTCGTGATCATGTTGTCGTTTTCCACGTTGCGATAAAAAAAGAACCCGGCGCGGTCCATCCGGTTTTGCTGATTGTCGATCCGGCGAAGAAGGCCGTGATATTTCGCGACGAACTGGAAGTCCATACCCCCGGGTCGTTTTTTGTAGAGTCGGGATTCCTCTTTTATCTAAAGAATCGCAGTACTATCATAGCCGTCAACATAGGATGACCATGAATACTGAAACAGTCTCAAGAACACGGACGCCCGGGATCACAGAACCTGTAACGAGCATTCGCCTGAAGCACGTAGACGCATTTACTGACACTCCGCTATCCGGTAACGCGGCTGGTGTTGTTCTCAACGCTACCGGCCTCACTGAGACACAAATGCAGTTGATTGCGCGTGAAGTTGCCGCGTCGGAAACATCGTTCATTCTTCCTCCGACAATGCCATCCGCCGATGTACGCATCCGGTGGTTCTCTCCTCGGGCTGAGATTCCCCTGTGTGGTCATGCGACTGTTGCCGCATTTCATGCGCTTGCCGAAGAGGGCATGGCCGGGATGAAAAACCCGGGTTCTTATGATTTTACCCTTGAAACAAAGTCGGGCAACCTTCCGGTCAACGTGGAAAAAAACGCGCGTGGGATACAGGTGTATCTCGGACTTCCTGTTCCTGTCTTTGCGCGAGTCGGTGAGTGCAAACTCGATCTCGGCAGGATTCTGGACATATCGCTTGAGGAATTTGAAAACCGCATGCCCATTGTTTCATCACAGTATATGTACGTTCCACTGAGAAAACTCAGCACCCTGCTTTCACTGAAGCCCAATTTCTTTTCGATGACGCAGTTTCTCAAGAACAGGAATTTCATGGGTCTGTGTGTCTTCACACTGGAGACCATCGAAGACAGTTCATCTGTGCATTCGCGCTTTTTCGCGCCGACCGTTGGGATTGACGAGGACCCTGTTACCGGTTCGGCGAATGGTCCGTTGGGCGTGTATCTCTTTCAACAAGGGTATCTTTCTTCCGCGCGGGATACCATCGTGATCACCGGCGAGCAGGGAGATGCCATCACCCGGAAAGGACGCGTCACTATTGAGCTTTCCATTGAGAACAAGGAGGTGAAGGCGGTGCGTGTTGGCGGAAGAGCCGTAACACTGATGACGGGTGATCTGGTGGTAGGGTAGCTTCCTTGAGTTTGATATTGCCGAGAATCCGAATAGAACATGAAAACACAAACGGAAGGAATCACGCATGAAAGTCATTGTCATCCTGTTGCTCTTTCCCATCTCCCTTCTGGCAGACGACATATATCTCAAGGGTGGGTCTGTCATTCGCAATGTGAAGATCGTGAACTGCGCCGCCGATTCGGTCTGTTATTCAAATGCTTTGAACATCGAAGGCGTGCGCTCCGTGCCAGCGTCAGATGTACTCCAGAGTGTGAGTGCTTCCGTAAATCCAGAGCGCGGGATGTATATGGCAATGCCATTCATAAACGATAAGCCAGCCGAAAACGTGGTATTCGTAGTCGAATATCCTTATCAGCCGGTATTGCTTCCCGTGGCTCTTCTTTGTGGCGTGGTCGCATGGGACAAGTTTGAAACAGCCGCCGACAACGAACACGACGACGAACTTCAGACACGCCAATATATTATGGGTGGTATTGCTGTTGTGTGCGGGCTCGCCGCAGTCTATGTTGCTTTGCAACCTGTCGTAGTCGCAGTTAGCCCAAGCCGCGTGTCACTGAGTTATGGATTTTGAAGAGAGAAGACAATGCGGATATTTCTACGCGGTAAGAGTGTGTGGATTTCATTCCGTAACACCCACAGCCACTGTTCATTGCCCTTTTCATTCATTCCCCCTATATTCGTCTCACGATAACGCACAGCTTCATTCATCGATGGAGACTTCATGGAGTTGAACTCGATCATCTTTGCGGTCGTGTTGGTGGCGGCGCTTGCAATGTTCACCCTAAACATCCTGCGTCTGATTGGCTATCTGCAGCTTGGGAAGAAGGAAAACCGCTTCGACCGGATAGGCGAGCGCATTTCCCGCGTCCTGACGATTGCAATTGGTCAATCCAAGATCATGCGCGAGCCATTTGCCGGACTTCTCCATGTCCTGATCTTCTGGGGATTCATGGTTCTGCTCACCGCCGTCCTGGAATCTATCGGTGAAGGGCTGATCCCCGGCTTTTCCTTCGCCTTTCTCGGTCCGTTGTATCCCCCTCTTATTCTTATTGCCGATCTCTTTGGCGCGCTCGTTCTTGTTTCCGTTGTGGTCTCCATTCTCCGGCGGTTGTTTGCTCCGCCCAAACGACTTCAGGTCTCCGGTCATTCCAAATGGGATGCGATCCTTATTCTCTGTCTGATCATGATCGTCATGGTGACTATGTTCGGCCAGAACGCGACAAATATCGCGATGGGAAGGAGTCATTCGCCTGATGCGAGGTTCGTATCCAACATGCTCGCTGGAATGCTGTCCACTGAATCTGCGCACAGCTGGTATTATGTTTTCTTCTGGGGCCACATGCTGACCGTGCTCGGATTCCTCAACTATCTTCCGTTTTCAAAGCACCTTCATGTGTTGTCATCCGTTCCGAATGTCTACCTCAGCGATCTGACGGCAAAGGGCGCGCTTCAGCCGATCAATCTTGCCGATGAAACCCTGACGAAGTACGGCGCGACGGATGTCGAGGATTTGACTTGGAAGCAACTATTGGATGGCTACACTTGCACTGAATGCGGACGCTGTTCTTCCGTATGTCCGGCGAATACCACCGGCAAACTTCTGAGTCCGCGCAAGATTGTTGTTGATGTCAGAGCACGAACGCTTGAAAAAGCCCCTGTCATGGTGCAGGCACAAGGGAATGGCTCGCAATCAGAAATCCTCGAACATCGTCTGCTGGACAACTTCATAACAGAGCAGGAGCTCTGGGCTTGCACAACATGCATGGCATGTGTGCAGGAGTGCCCGGTGATGATTGAGCATGTTGATACGATCGTTGATTTGCGCCGCGGACTTGTACTGAACGAATCTCGCTTCCCGGAGGAACTCAAAGCCCCCTTCTCAAACTTGGAGCGGAACTACACTCCCTGGGGATTCGGTCATTCAACGCGTGCGGATTGGGCAGAGGGGATGGACATTCCGTTGATGAGCAATACAAAAGACGCGGAAGTGCTATTCTGGGTTGGCTGTGCAGGTGCGTATGATGCGCGGTATCGCAAGGTCACCCAGGCCTTCGCGAAGCTCATGAAGAAAGCCGGGATTTCCTTTGCCATCCTTGGCACAGAAGAAAAATGCAACGGCGATCCGGCCCGTCGAATGGGAAACGAATACCTCGCGCAAATGCTGATCACGGAAAATGTCGCCGTAATGAATAACTACAACGTGAAGAAGATTGTGGTGACGTGTCCGCATTGCCTTCAGTCCCTCGGCAAGGAGTACACACAGTTCGGCGGGAATTATGAGGTTGTTCATCACACAACATTCATTGAGCAGCTTGTGAACGAAGGAAGACTAAAACTCTCTGCGGAGAAGCGCGCTTCGATCACGTTCCATGATCCCTGCTACCTTGGCCGTTACAATGATGAGTACGATGCGCCGAGAAACATCGTCGATATGATTGCAGGCGATCGCGTTGAGATGAAGCGCTCACGCGACAAGAGCTTCTGTTGTGGCGCCGGTGGCGGACAAATGTGGATGGAGGAACGCGAAGGGAAGCGTGTGAATATCGAACGAACAGAAGAGGCGTTGGCAACAGGTTGTGGCGTAATCGGTACAGGTTGCCCATTCTGCATGACGATGATGACAGACGGGGTGAAAGCAAAGGATGCGTCTGAAAAGGTTCAGGTAAAAGATATCGCGGAACTGGTGCTTGAAGCGATTGATGGCGCTGCATGAGATGTTACCTCCCCAATGACCATTCTTGAAAGCATCAGGGAGATGCTTGGCACCCGCGGAATTCAGTTTAGGGAAGTTCATCATGGTGTTACCAAAACATCGGAAGAATCAGCGGCGGCGCGGGGAGAGAGTCTTTCCATCGGAGGGAAGGCAATCCTGATGAAAGTGGGGGAGGAATTCAAGCTTTTTGTCCTCAGTGCTTCCAGAAAAATCAATTCATCTGCAATCAAGAGGCAGTTCTCGGAGCGGAAGATACGCTTTGCCACTTCGGAAGAATTGCAATCGCTTACAGGACTTGTTCCCGGTTCGGTACCTCCGTTCGGGCGGCCCATTCTGCCGTTTGATATCTTCGTCGATCCCTCGATTGTGAGCAATGAAAGGATTGCATTCAATGCCGGCTCGCTTACGGATTCCATCATCATGCAGACGAAGGACTATCTTCCACTTGCCCAGGGAACGGTCTTTGCATTTTCAATATCCGCGCAGGAATCTCCCGAGTGAGTGAACCGTATGCAACATATGTCATGGCGGCCATTGCACTGATTGGCGGGTGGATTGCATTTAAGATCGTCAAGAAGATCATTGTGGCGATTCTTGTTGTCCTGCTTCTTTTCGCGGCTGGCATATTTCTGCTGTTCACATTCCTTCGTTAGTCCGGGGTAAGCAATGGATCAGACACCGTTTCACTATTCTTTTTTCGTCACCAACCTTGATGAGGCGCGGCGATTTTATCGCGACATCCTTGGGTGTCTCGAAGGCAGAAGTACTGAGCATTGGGTTGACTTCGATTTCTTCGGGCATCAGATCTCCACGCACAAGGCGGAAACAATTCCTGCAACGAGAAACACGGGTCAGGTTGACGACATTGCAGTGCCCATGCCTCATTTCGGATGCATCCTATCGTGGGATCGTTTTCAACAACTTGCCTCAAGTATAACGGCGGCAGGCATCCCGTTCATTATCGCTCCGCGTCTTCGGTTTGAAGGGCAACCTTCGGAACAAGCAACGATGTTCCTTACCGACTTCAGCGGCAATGCGTTGGAGTTCAAGAGCTTTAAGCATCCCGAACACGTCTTCACCAAGTAAGGTGTCATGAAGCGCTCTGCTGGCGTGGCAATTATTGGCGCAGGCGTCACCGGCGCAAGCGTTGCCTGCCATCTCGCGCGCAAGGGGGTCAAGGATATCCTGTTGCTAGACCAACATGAGGCCGCCGGCATGGGAAGCACTTCACGTGCTACCGGCGGATTTCGCGTCCAGTTTGGGACTCCGGTCAACATCGCACTCTCACTTCTTTCCCGGAACAAATTACTTGAATTCTCGGACGAGTTTGGCATTGATCCGGGATTCCGTCAATGCGGTTATCTTTTCATCGCGGAGCGAAACGAAGATCTGGAGGTTCTCAAACAGCTTCTCCTCACGCAACATTCAGCGGGCGTAACAGACGCGCGGGAAGTGACTGTGGATGATATTCTGCAGCTCAACCACGCAGTGAACCGCGAAAGAATAGTTGGGGGAACATTCTGTCCGAGTGACGGCTTTATAATGCCCCTGGAAATCCTGCGCGGTTACCTTGAGACCGCCGCCGCGCTCGGTGTACGCACACAGTACAATACTGTGATCACCGGATTTAGAATGCAGGAGGACCGGATCACTGGAATCACAACCGCCGGCGGGTCTTTTGATGTCTCAATTGTTGTTAACGCCGCTGGTGCATGGGCAGGATCGGTCAATCGGATGGTAGGCGTGGATACTCGAATCGTTCCCGTTCGCCGACAAGTTGCCGCGACAATTCCGACAGGGGTTCTTCCCGACTCCATGCCGATGACAATCTTTGTGGAGGACGGCTTTCATCTCCGTGTTCGTGATGGACGCGTGTTGCTGCTTCGCCCCGATGATACATTTGGCGCAACACCGTTTGATACATCGTTTGATTCCGGTTGGCTTGTTGGAGTCGTCAATCGGGCGCATGAGTGCATCCCTTGTCTGCGCGAAGTTCCCGTTGATCCGATGCACTGCTGGGCGGGCTTGTATGAAATGTCACCGGATAAACATGCTCTGCTTGGCAGAGTGGAACCCTGGAGCAACCTTTTCCTTGCAGGCGGTTCATCCGGACACGGTGTGATGCACGCACCGGCGCTTGGTCAACTTCTTGCAGAAATCATTGTTACCGGCAAGGCACAGGCAATGGATGTTCATCAGCTTCGCCCCTCGCGTTTTTCAGAAGGTGAAGCAATCGGGGGTCCCGCTCTTCTGTAAAGCTTGAGTCAGACCGCCAAAACGGTTACCTTTGAACAGGTCCAGTCGTTCACTTCCGGCTCCAATTCTCCACTACCAGTAGTATCCCAAGGGAGGTTCAATGAAGAGTATCGTTGCATTTGTCTGTTTATGCCTGTGGATCAATTCGTATGCGCTTTCGCAGGCGACTCAGCCCTCGTGGGCCTCGGCAAGCGTTTCATCGTTGGAGAGTGAGCTTGTCGCAAAGTATGGGGAAGGAGAGAAGCCCCGGTTGCAGCGCGGTTTGAAGCAGGTATTGAGTTTGTGGCGCGAGAGTGATGGGAATGCCGGTGTGTTCGAGGATTTTGTGCGAACACATTTCGCAGGGGACAAGGCAACGCGCGATACACTGTTCACGCGAACGGGATGGCTGATGGAATCCATGCGCGGTCACATGAACAAGATGACCCTGGACTTTCGTTGGCAGGTGGACGTGGAAACAGGACCCATCCTTCCTTTTGACGAGATGTTTGCTGCTTACGACGTCTCGGCCCATATCAGCGATGATTTCTTTGAGAACAAAATTGCCTTTGTCGTTCTTCTGAATTTCCCTCTGACAACTCTTGAACAACGGCTCGCGGAAGGGAGCAAGTGGACGCGCCAGCAGTGGGCAGAAGCACGTCTCGCAAGCGCTTTTGACACACGCATCCCAGCCGATGTGAATCTTGCAGTTTCTACCGCTGGTGTCGCATCGGAGCAATACATTGCTCAATATAACATCTGGATGCATCACCTTCTTACGGACAAGGGAGAACGACTTTTCCCGGCAAAGCTTCGGCTTCTTTCCCACTGGAATCTTAGAGATGAAATCAAAGCAAACTACAGTCTTGAAGACAAAACCAAGGCGATTGCAAAACAGCGAATGATTCAAAGAGTCATGGAGCGCATTGTTGACCAAACTATTCCCGCTGATGTGGTCAACAACCCGCTCGTTGATTGGCAGCCCTATACAAACGAGGTGAAGGCCTCAACGGTGAAGGATCATGAACTTGCGCCGCGACAGCAGTCCTCGTGGACAAATGCGGCTGAGCCCGATACACGATACTCAATGCTTCTCAATAATTTTCTCGCCGCGAAAAAGGTTGATCCCTACACTCCTGCGGCCCCGACACTGATTGCCCGGAAGTTTGATGAAGAACGCGAGTTGCCGGAGCAGCGCGTTGCTTCAATGTTGAAGCAAATTCTTTCATCTCCGCTCGTTGGCCGGACAGCCGCGCTGATTGAAAAACGCCTCGGCCGGCCATTGGAGCCGTTTGATATTTGGTACAACGGATTCAAGGCGCGCGGAGCGTACACCGAGGAGAATCTCGACAGCATCACGACCAGGAAATATCCCACGCCAGCCGCTTTTGCAAAGGACATTCCCAATATCCTGATGAAGCTCGGTTTCGCACCTCCGCTAGCGGAATACCTTGCAGAGAATGTTGAAGTGGATCCGGCGCGCGGGTCAGGACACGCCTGGGGCCCGCAAATGCGCTCCGAAAGAGCCCACCTGCGTACGCGCGTGGAGAAATCAGGAATGAACTACAAGGGATACAACATCGCTGTACACGAGCTTGGTCACAATGTTGAACAGGTCATCTCAATGAAACAGATCGACCACATATTGCTCAACGGAGTTCCGAACACGGCGTTTACCGAAGCGTTGGCGTTTGTCTTTCAGGGGAAGGACATGGAATTGCTTGGCTTGACAAAACCCGATGCTCAGTCAGAAGCGATGGCGACCTTGAACGATTTCTGGAACACGTTTGAGATCGGTGGTGTGGGGCTTGTCGATATGGAGGTGTGGCATTGGATGTACGACCACCCCAATGCGTCGGCGGCAGAGCTGAAGAAAGCCACAATGGATATTTCCAGGAAAGTTTGGAACGAATACTACGCGCCGGTTTTTAAGAAGAAGGACGTCGTTCTTCTCGGTATCTATTCGCACATGATCGAGCGTCAGTTGTATCTTCCCGATTACCCCATCGGGCATCTGATTGCACATCAGATCGAAGAGCAAATGAAAAAGGGGGGAAGCATTGGCCCCGAGTTTGAACGCAGTGTCAAAATGGGAAGCGTAACGCCGGATCTTTGGATGCAAAACGCGACGGGAGCCCCGGTTGGAGCGGAAGCAATGCTTACGGCGACCGAACACGCGCTGACGGTTGTAAAGTAATGATCGTCCGAATCCACGCAACCCAGACCTTTCCGCATCGTATCGAAGGACAAACTTGCGCATGACACCCTGGGTTCTCAGACTTATCATCGCCAATGTCGTTGTGTATGTCCTTCGACAATTGCGTCCGGCAATGGTGGAGGTCTTTGCCTTCACGCCAATGTTTGCAATCGTTCAGCCGTGGTCGATTATCACTTACATGTTTCTTCACGGCGGACTGACGCATATTCTCTTCAATATGCTGGGGCTGTTCTTTTTTGGTCCGCGGCTCGAAGAAGAACTCGGAAGCAAGCATTTTCTCGGCTTGTATTTTTGCAGCGGTATTGTTGGCGCACTACTTTCGTTTGTTACGCCGAACGTTTCCATTATCGGGGCTTCAGGCGCCCTGTATGGAGTCATGCTCGGCTTTGCATACTATTGGCCCCACGAGCGCATTTTCATCTACGGCGTTATTCCCGTCCCCGCAAGAACCATGGTTGCCGTCATGACGGGACTTTCATTGCTCGGCGGCTTTGGCGGAGGCGATAACATTGCCCACTTTGCTCACCTCGGAGGTTTTGTCGGCGGGTTTCTGTATCTGAAGCTTTTTGTCCGCAGAGTTTTCTTGGTTTCTCATGAACGAATTCCGCAGATGGTCTCCGAGCCAAGCCAGGCGGAAATTGATTCATGGAAAAGAATCGATAGAGAAAAACTGCACGAGGTCAATCGTGCCGAGCTGGACAGAATCCTGGACAAAATCAACGGCTCCGGCATGGAGAGTTTGACTCCCCAGGAACGTGGCTGGCTCCGGCGTTTCAGTCCCCAATGATTTGCTCAACCTACAACCATCTCAAATGAGGTCCTTAATGATTGCTCGCATCATCCTGTTGTCCGTTCTACTGCAATTCGGGAGCCACGCAATGGCAGAGTCCATTTTTCCATATAAGTATCACAAGGAGTTGTTGCCGAACGGCCTCTCGATTATTATGATCCCGATGGAGAGTCCGGGGCTTGTCGCGTATTACTCCATTGTCCGAACCGGCAGTCGTGACGAGGTCGAGCCGGGCAAGTCAGGGTTCGCGCATTTCTTCGAGCACATGATGTTTCGAGGGACCAAGAAGTATCCGGGTCCGGTCTATGACAGTATCATGACCACCTTCGGCGCTGATGCGAATGCATACACGACTGATGACTACACCGCGTATCACTTGAATTTTGCAAAGGAAGACCTGGAACGGGTGATTGATCTCGAGAGCGATCGTTTTCAGAATCTCTCATATGAGAAAACTGCGTTCCAGACCGAGGCCGGCGCAATCTACGGCGAATACCGGAAGAGCATAACGAGCCCATATGCTGTTCTCAATGAAAAAATTCAGAACCTTGCGTACGACGTCCACACTTACAGACACACGACTATTGGTTTTGAAGCAGACATCAAAGCCATGCCCGACCAGTTTGAATACAGTCTTTCGTTCTTCAATCGCTTCTATCGTCCCGAGAATGTTGTGATTCTCGTTGCGGGAGATGTTGATGTGACCGCCACACTCGCGCTCCTTACGAAATACTACGGCGGGTGGAAGAAGGGCTACACAGCTCCGAGCATTGCACAGGAACCTCCCCAAATCAGCGAACGCACGACGGAGATTACATATCCCGGGAAAACACTGCCAATTATTGATGTCGCCTACAAAGGAGAGGCGCTGAATCCATCGAGCAAGAATTTTGTCGCTGCATTGCTTTTGGGCGATCTCGCGTTCGGTGAGAACAGCGATCTCTACAAGAAGCTTGTCATACAGGAGCAGAAGGTGCAGTTCGTATCCTCAAGCACTCCACTCAACCGCGATGTGCCGCTGTTTGAAATCTATTCGATGGTGAAAAAATCAGAGGACGTCCCCTACGTGCGCGATGAGATTTACAATACGATCAAGACATTTCAGGAGAAGCCGGTGGATGAAAAAAAGCTCAATGATCTGAAGCGCCGCAACCGGTACTCGTTCCTGATGGGACTCGACACTCCGGACAATGTCGCCGGAAGCATGGCCAGGTTTGTTGCTGTGACAGGTGGTGTGGAAATTGCTGATCAATTGTACACGCAACTGATGAGCATCACCCCGCAAGACGTGATGAAATCGGCGCAGACGTATTTTACGCCGGAACGCCGCACGGTAGTTGTTGTGAAAGGAGCTCAGTGATCATGCGAACATTCTCGCTGTTATGCCTTGCGTTGATGATAACGTCGTCGCTCTTTGGAGATGAAAAGGTGTACAAGAACAATCCCATCCTTCTTCCTGTACAAAACGATCCCACGGTTTCCTTCCGGATTTGGTTTAAGACCGGTGCCCAAAACGATCCCGCCGGAAAGGAGGGACTCGCTGAAATCACGGCTCAGATGCTGACCGATGCTTCCACGACGAAGAACCGCTACGAAGACATACTGGACAAGCTGTTTCCGCTTGCGTCATCGTACGGTGCGAGTTCGGACATGGAAATGACGGTCATTACCGGTCGAACGCACAAGGATAATCTTACGGAATACTATCCGCTGTTGATGGACGCGATCCTCCACCCTGCGTTCAAGCAAGAAGACCTGGATCGTATCAAAAGTCAGGTGCTGAACTATCTTGAAAACCAGCTTCGCTATTCAAGTGACGAGGAGCTCGGGAAAGCGGTACTATACAACTCCATTTTTCGGGGAACTCCCTACGGTCACTTAGGAGAGGGCACGGTTGAAGCGATCAAGAGTATCACGCTTGATGATGTGAAAGCATTCTACGCGAAGAATTTCACACGCAATAATGTTGTTGTGGGCTTGGGCGGTGGATTTGACGGAGTGCTTGTTGATCGGATTTCCGGCGATCTCAAAGGTCTGCCTGAGGGCGCTCCTGTTCATCCTGCGCCCCCTCAGCCGCAGCCGATTAAAGGGCGATCTATAGTTCTTGTCGAAAAGGATGCGCAGTCAACCGCGATCAGCATGGGCTTCCCGATCGATCTTGTCCGCGGCACACGTGAGTGGTATGCACTTGCCTTAGCAAACTCATGGCTTGGTGAGCACCGCAACTCCAGCAGTCACTTGTATCAGGTGATCAGGGAGGCGCGCGGACTGAATTACGGCGACTACTCCTACATCGAACACTTCCCCAATGGCGGGAGATTGCAGATGCCGCCGCAGAACGCTGCGCGTCGAAAGCAGATTTTCGAGGTTTGGATCCGCCCCGTTCCGAATGAGGCGAGACACTTTGCCCTGCGTGCGGCGTTGCGTGAATTCAAGAATCTTGTGGACAACGGCATGACGGAGTCCGCCTTCCAGCTTACGCGGGGATTTCTTCACAAGTATGTTCTTCATTATGCCCCGACAACCACGGAGCGGCTGGGGTACGCGATTGATGATGCGTTCTATGGGATTCAGGGAAGCCATCTAGAAACGTTCCACAAGCTCATGAAGGAGATAACGCTCGAAGAAGTGAACGCCGCAATTAAGAAACACTGGCAGTATGATAACATGCAGATTGCAGTTATAACAAAAGACGCCAAATCGCTCAGGGACGCGTTAGTAAATGATGCACCGAGCCCGATTGTTTATCCCTCGCCCAAACCCGAGTCCATTGTGGAGGAAGACAAAGCCATCAGCATGTTTCCACTTGGTATCAAAGCTGATGCAATTACGATTGTTCCGGTGGAGGAGCTCTTCAAGAAGTAGAATTGCAAACCGGTATTGCACACCGGGCACCTCCTGTCACTTTGGTTGGCAGGAGGTCCTTTTTTAAAGGAACCTGCTAAGGAAGCAAAATTGAGCCGACGGCTTTGTCAAGCGCGTAGACGTCAACTCCAGGGAGGGAAATGGCATAGAGCAGCCACATGATGACGCCGATTGCTACAGGGATGGAGATATTATCATCGACAGCGATGGAGAGCGCCTCGACAACAGTCCCCGTCGCGGCCCCTGCGATACCGATGAACCATTCCACCGGGTTAGAGGTTATTTTCGGAGCAAGCATGACAAGCACCACTGCACTGACGAAGAATGCGGCGGCGCCCGCGCGACTCTTCGCGAGGAAAGGGGTCGTGCCGAACTTTCTGCCGATGAGAGCCGCCATCGAGTCTGAAATAATTAGGATGGAGAACGCGGTAAGGAAGATGATTTTCGGAAACACGATGATGCATAGTACTGCCGAGAGCAAGACGTACGTTGCTCCGTTGAGCCTCTTTCGCTTGTCACTTCTCTCGTGCGGTCGGAGAATCCAGCCGAAAAACCAGTTATACGTCGAGCCAAAGGAAGGGGTGAACAACCGGAGAGCATCGCTGAGACCGAAGACCACGAGGAGTGGAACGAGAATCCACAATGCAGTCGGCTTGTCGATGTGGTAGTAAACGAGAGGGATGGAAAGAGAGGCGAAATGAATGGCCTTGCGGACGAGCTCTACGCCATAGCTGTCTTCAACATTTGGCAAGGCCTTCATTAACTGCAAACGTCAGGGCTGCCGTGTTTCCGGAGGAGGAACTCCCTCGGGAATGGATTGCAGGCCGTTGGTGCTTTTCTCCATTGGAGGCAGCTCGCCGCCCTTACTGATCACATCGATCTCGCTGGCATCGAGGATTTCGCGCTCGAGTAATGCATCGGCAAGGCGGTGCAGAGTGTCGATATTCTCTTTAAGAATCTTATCGGCTCGACCCATGCCGTCCGAGACAATTTTCTTGACCTCTTCATCAATTGCGATGGCGGTTTCCTCGCTGTAGTTCTTTTGTCGCACAATCTGTCTGCCGAGAAAAACCTCTTCATCTTTTTGACCGTACGTCAGCGGTCCGAGGCGTTCGCTCATTCCCCACTCACACACCATCTTTCGCGCAAGCTCGGTTGCGCGTTCGATATCATTGCCGGCGCCGGTTGTTCGTTCGCCGAACACAAGCATCTCCGCTGCGCGCCCGCCGAGCATGTGCGCAATCATTGCTTCGAGATATGCGCGTGAATAGGTATGCTTCTCGTCGATGGGAAGATACGCCGTGAGGCCAAGCGCCCGTCCGCGGGGAATAATAGTTACCTTGTGCACAGGGTCTGCCTCAGGAATCATGCGCGCAACGAGGACATGTCCTATCTCGTGATAAGAAGTAATCTTTTTTTCCTTTTCCGAGATGATCAGACTCTTTCGTTCCATCCCCATCATTACCTTGTCTTTGGCTTCCTCGAAATGCCGCATCGACACCGACTTTGAGTTCTGTCGGGCCGCAAGAAGGGCCGCCTCATTCACAAGGTTTGCAAGGTCCGCGCCTGCCAATCCGGGTGTTCCCTTCGCGAGCACCTCGAGCTTCACTTCCTCAGAGAGCGGGATGTTCTTTGTGTGGACACGAAGAATGCCCTCACGTCCCTTGACGTCCGGCCGGTCCACCACAACCTGACGATCGAATCGTCCGGGCCGCATCAGCGCGGGGTCAAGAACATCCGGGCGATTTGTTGCTGCGATAATAATGACGCCGCTGTTTTGCTCGAAGCCGTCCATTTCGACAAGCAACTGATTCAATGTCTGTTCGCGCTCATCGTGACCGCCGCCAAGCCCGGCGCCGCGGTGACGTCCCACCGCGTCAATTTCGTCGATGAAAATGATACACGGCGCACTTTTCTTCCCTTGGTCGAACAGATCGCGCACGCGGCTTGCGCCAACGCCCACAAACATCTCGACGAAATCCGCGCCTGATATCGAGAAAAAAGGAACACCCGCTTCGCCAGCGACCGCGCGCGCAAGGAGGGTCTTGCCCGTTCCCGGAGGTCCAAGAAGCAAAACACCTCGCGGGATCTTGCCGCCGAGCTTCTGGAATTTTCCGGGTTCCTTGAGAAACTCAATCACTTCCATCAATTCAACTTTTGCCTCATCGGCACCGGCTACGTCAATGAAGGTCACCCGCGGAGCGCCCTCATTGAGCATTTTTGCACGGCTCTTGCCAAATGAGAAGATTCCCTTCGGCCCGGCGCCCTGCATCCTGCGCATAATGATCAACCACACCACAAGCAGTAACACCCAAGGCAATGCCCCGATCAACGCGCTGATCCACGCGTTGTCTTCACGCACCACCTTGAATTTCAATCCGCGCTGGTTCCAGTCGCTAATCATGCCGCTATCGAGGATCGGAAGTGTGAGCGTAAACTTGGTAACTTGGATTTGCCGATCGGCGCGCTGAATGGTCTGTGGTGACGCCAACACGCCGTGGAAGTCGTAATTGGTCAACTCCGACTTGGAAATCGTTGCCTCGGCAATCAGGTTGTTTTGTAGGAATTGAGAATATTCCGTGTAGCTGATCTCCACTTCTCCGCCTGTTTCGCGTTCCTGAAATACGCGCATGACCAGAAACACGACAAGGATGATGGCAGTCCAGCTTAAGACAACCTTCAACACTCTGTTCCAGTTAAAATCATCATCCGATCTGGACTGCTGTCCCGGTCGTCGTCCCTTTCCTGGGCGCGCGCCGTTCCTGCGCCGTTGGTTTTCTCCGCGTCCCTTCCCGTTATCGGATTTCTTCTGTTGATCCATCAACAACTCCTCTTCCTCTCTTACCCCTTGAGTCGATAAATGTGCTTCAGGTTCCGCATCCTCTGTGCGTAGTCAAGCCCGTACCCGATCACAAACTCCTTTGGAATGTCGAATCCGACATAGTCGATAGCTATCGGAATCTTAACAGCTTCGCGCTTGTACAACAATGTAACAATTCTGAAGGACTTCGGGTTCTTTTGAGCGATCAATTTCTTGATATACTCCATGGACAATCCCGAGTCCACGACGTCCTCCACGATAATAATGTCGCGGTTTTCCACCTCACAATTCAGCTCTTTCAGCATCCTGACATTACCGGAGGTGATTTTGGCGTCTCCGTAGCTGGAAAGCTTCAGGAAATCCACTTCGCATTCGATCGTGATCTCGCGGATAAGGTCGGCAAAAAAAATAAATGAACCGTTAAGTATTCCGATGAATACCGGGACGGTTCCTTTATAGTCCTTGTTGATTTGCCGCGCGAGCTCACGAATCCTTGCTTTGATTCGGCGATCGCCGATCATGGGAACGAACGTATCACCGTTTACCTTGAGCGTTCGACCCGGTGTGCGCGTAGAACGCTTCTTTTTGCCGCGAGAATTCAAGTTTTAATACTCGTTTGGTTTCGGCTGTGATTTTGAATCTGTCGTCAATTCTGTGACCGCACACCCAGATGATTTCACCATCGCGTGTCTCAAGAATCGGAATATGGTGCTTTTCATAAATGGGAATCTTTGCGTCAACAAAAAAGTCACTGATCTTTTTCTTGCTTTTCATGCCGAGCGGAATGAATGCATCGCCGTCGGTCCACGTTCGGAGGATCAAGTCACCGTCCTGCAACCCGTCTGCGTCAACGTATTCTGCGCCGTTGTTGGTGAACTCCACGTTTCTGTTGTCAAGGAGTTCCGACGTGAAGCGGAAGCGTGCGAACTCGTACTTGTGGTTTGGTTGGATGGCAATCCGAAATTCAGCGACGGGCTCCGCCTTTCTAATGACAAGGTTCTCACGGTCTCTGAATACAACGTAGTCTTTTGAAATCGGAACCCACGAACCCGTCAGCCCCTCGGTCAAATCAAGAATCGCGCCCACCTGTTCATATTCGAGGGAGTGATGCGTGAACGATTCCCCCGCGAGCATGATGATGTACTGCTGGATGAGGACCGGGTTGCTGCGCAAGCGCGGGATAGAAATGTGAAGTTCCTCATCCGTTTTCTTTGCCACCATCAGGTCGAAGTTCTGGCGCGCCGTGTACGTCAAGAAAGTCTCAAGTTCACGGAATAATTCCGCCGAACGGTGCATGGTTTGGACAACCCCGGGGTTGACATGCTCTTTGACCGGAGGAAGGATCGTGTGCCTGATGAAGTTCCGCGTGTAGTAATCCTTCAGATTGGATGAGTCGGTGCGAAACGGAACCTGTTCCTCCTCTGCATACGCTTCAATTTCTTTCCGCTCGGCGAACAACAACGGACGGATGATCCGGCGGTCATCACGCGAAACGGGAATGCCGGATAACCCCTGAACGCCTGCGCCGCGAAAGAGATTCAACAGGATCGTCTCAGCATTGTCGTCCGCATTGTGGGCGGTTGCAATTCTGTCAAAACCGCTTGAGAGCAGTAACTTGTCAAAGAACTCGTATCGAAGCTGTCTCGCAGCTTCCTGGATTCCCTTACGGGTGTGGCGCGCGTACTCTGCCGTGTTCGCCCGCTCCACATAAAACTCAAAGCCGTAATGCCGTGCCCGCGCAGCAACAAGCATTTCGTCGCCGTCGGACTCTTCTCCCCGCAACTGGTGGTTGAAATGCGCCACAATGATGGAGAGCCCGAAGGCTTCTTGCTCCCGCGCCATCAGGTCGAGCATGACGCCGGAATCAACTCCTCCGCTGACGGCGGCAATGATCTTACTGCGCTCCTCGATCAGCTTGCGACGCCGGCTGTATTCGTGGAATCGCGTCAGAAATGTTCTCGATGAGAACATGTGCACTACTTCCCCCTAATAAAAAACCCCCTGATGAAATCGACCGACAGTGACGACTCTTCAACCGGTGCGATGCACGCCTCTTGAATCGTTACCTGGTCGCTCAAAGGGGAGTAGGACCAATTTGCTGTAGCGGGAGAGGGATTCGAACCCCCGACCTACGGATTATGATTCCGACGCTCTAACCAGCTGAGCTATCCCGCCAGGTTCGTGACAACTCCTCGCCGTGCCGGGGTCGGGCGGGTTACGGCCTCACCTCACTGCTATGCGCGAGAAGGAGGACATGCAGAAGGCAGTCATCTCTCAAAAAATATACAACTAATTGCCTTCAGGCGCAAGAAATGGCCATGTGCGCGGGTGTTCATTGAAATTCCTGAATCATTTGGATATATTCGTTGCATTCCGCGCGGATCAAACCATTGGCAACGAGTAACAAAGACGAACTTCTCCTCCAGAATGTCCGTTTCTATCAGGCATTTGAGAAAAAGGACATTCGGGCGATGGCAAGCATCTGGCATCATGGCGAGCACGTCAGGTGTATCCATCCGGGATGGAACATCCTGGTGGGTTGGGACCGAGTGCGGGAAAGCTGGGTTTCCATCTTTGAAGGCGCTGCAGGAATGAGGGTTTCCCTGCGGAGTGTTTCAGCCGAGGTGTTCTCAAAGACCGGCATTGTCACACTTGTCGAAGAGATTGTGTTCACCGAAAGGAGGACGGTTACTGCGGCCTCCATTAGCGCCACGAATATCTTTATCCACGAGGGGAAACACTGGCGCATGATTCACCACCATGGATCTCCCATTGCAGGAGACAGAGAAGATCAACTCTATCGTTACAACTGAACGCAGGAAAGCCGCCATGGTGTTTGCGCCAACTGCGGCGGAGGGATACGAACTTTGCGAGCGCATCACGCGGGCTCACTACGAAAACTTCCCGGTTGCCTCGCTGCTTCTTCCCCGTGCAAAGCGGAAACACGTTTGTGCAATCTATGCCTTTGCCCGGACCGCCGATGACTTTGCGGACGAAGGGATGCTCACGCCGGCGGAACGGCTTCACGAACTCAACGTATGGGAGAATAAGTTCGATGACTGTCTTCGCGGCAACGCAACTGATCCGATCTTTGCCGCGCTGGGCGAAACCGTTGAAACCCTGAAACTGCCGCATCAGCTCTTTCGTGATTTATTGAACGCGTTCCGCATGGATGTTACCACAACACGATTTGCAACGTTCTCCGACGTTACTCGCTATTGTTCACTTTCCGCGAATCCCGTCGGCCGTCTTGTTCTTCATACGATGAGTGAGGCGACAGAAAAAAAGCTTGCGTACTCCGACTCAATTTGTACAGGACTTCAACTCGCGAATTTCTGGCAGGATGTCGCGGTTGATTGGACAAGGGGTAGAGTGTACATCCCGCAGGAAGACTGCATGAGATTCGGGTACAATGATTCGGATTTTGGAAGCTCGGTGTGTGATGAGCGGTTCCGGCGATTGATTCAGTTTCAAATTGACCGGACGCGGAAACTTTTTGAAGCCGGCAAGCCGCTGCTCGCTGCAGCGGGTTCATCGTTGAAACTTGAGAGTACCCTGACATGGTTGGGTGGCATGTCAATCCTTGATGCAATTGAACGTCAAAACTACGACGTTTTTTCCAAACGGCCTGTGATTTCGACCGCTAGGAAACTCGGAATTTTTCTGCGTGCTTTGTGGATGATGATCGTATGAGCACAACAGCCGCAACGATAGCACGACAGAGCAATACGAGCTTCTATTTCTCATTCTGGCTTCTTCCCAGAGACAAACGGGAAGCCATGGAAACCGTGTACGCCTTCTGCCGCACGACGGACGATATTGTTGATGACGAGCGCGACGAGGAACGCAAAGTAATCCTTCTGCGATCGTGGCGCATGGAACTCGGGAAGGCGCTCGATGGAACCTCGGCAGCCCCTCTGCTTAACCAGCTTGCCGCGACCGCCCGCCGCTTCCGAATTCCGGTTGATCATTTCTATGAATTGATCCGTGGCGTTGAAATGGATCTGACGAAGAAGCGCTATCAGACGTATGAGGAACTGGAACGGTATTGCTACCTGGTTGCAGGGTCCGTCGGGTTGATGTGCCGGGAGATTTTTGGATACAAGAATGATTCCACGCGCGAGTATGCCTTGAATCTTGCGACGGCCCTTCAACTTACCAACATCCTGCGGGATGTCGGGGACGATGCCCGGCGCGGACGCATCTATCTTCCGCTTGAAGACCTTCATCGTTTTGGTTACACGGAAGACGATTTGTTGCATTGCAGACATACACCGGAGTTTGTCAAGCTAATGCAATTTGAAATCGACAGGGCACGCGGATATTTCGCCGCGGCACAAGCCTCACTCAAGGATGAAGACAAGGGATTCTTCTTTCCCGCGCGCATCATGTGGTCCGTCTATGCGCACCTGCTCAACCGGATCGAACGTACCAACTTTGACGTCTTCACGCGTCGGATTTCCATCTCAACGCCGTTGAAAGTGCTCATTGCTGCCCGATACTGGCTGAGTCATCAACTGAAGTACTCGTAACATTCTTCCCGTTGTGAGTTACTCAAAACGAGTTGTCATTGTTGGAGCCGGTGTTAGCGGACTCGCTGCCGCGACCGAACTGGCTTCCCGCGGAGTTCGTGTCACCGTGCTCGAGCAAAAGCCGTCGGCGGGCGGAAGAGCGTCCTCATTTCGCGATACAATGACCGGCGAGATCGTGGACAATGGCCAACATGTTCTCATTGCCGGATATAAAAGAACACGTTTCTTCCTTCGAAGAATCGGAACCGAGCACCTTCTTCGCATACAGAAAACGCCTTCTCTTCTTTTCCATCATCCTCAGCGCGGCTTCCTCACGCTTGACATTCCACCACTACCCCGGCCACTTCATTTGGCTGCCGCGGCAACCACTTCGTCCTTGTTCCGCGGATCCGATCGGCTGAAGTTCATGCGGGCCGGCGTTTCGTTTCTCACCGGAAACAAACCGGAAAGCACGGCCACGATTTCGCAATGGTTGAAATCCAAAGGACAGTCAACTGAGCTTATTCGTTCCTTCTGGGAACCACTGGCGATCGCCATTATGAACGAAACCATCGAGCGCGCATCCGCGGTTTCATTTGTACGCTCCATGCAATCTGCATTTATGGACTCGTGGCAATCGTCTGCCCTTGCGATTCCGACAGTTGGACTTAGCGAGCTGTATGTAAACGGAGCGGAGAGCTACATTCGAGCGCGCGGCGGAGAGCTACGCACAGGTTGTGATGTCTCGGGTCTTGTTGTAAACGCCTCGCGCGCAACAAAAGTTTTCGTGAAGGATGATGAGCCCGTTGAGGCTTCCGCCGTTATTCTCGCGGTTCCCTGGCACCGTCTTTCCTCCCTGTTGCCCGATGAAATGATGCGCGTTTCCTATGGCGCACTTTCCGGCTTTGAAAGCTCGCCAATCGTATCAGTTCACTTGTGGTTTGAGAATGATTTCATGCCCCACGATGTTGTAGGTATCATAGGGCGGACCGTGCAGTGGATTTTCAACAAGAGGAGAATCATGTCCTCGACTGGAAAAGGCGGACATGTTTCAGCGGTGATCAGCGGGGGACATGAGGAAGTTGGCATGACGAATGAGGAGTTGATTCAGATTGCGCTCAAAGACCTGCGATCGGTGTACCCTTCGTGTCCGGAAACCACGCATGCGATCGTCATCCGCGAGAAGCGCGCAACGCTTTCTCTGACGCCCGCTGTTGAGCAATTTCGCCCCGCGCAAACAACATCCATCCACAACCTCTTTCTTGCCGGTGATTACACCAGAACGGGATTGCCTTGTACGATTGAAGGGGCTGTAGTAAGCGGGGAGAGATGCGCGCGCTTGGTGGTAACTTTGGGTATTGAAGGAACGAGAGAAATGATGTAAATTCAATGCGAACAAGATCATTTTGGAAAAGCGGGCCCTCCAAACCATGAAACCATCACTCAGAAAACCGACAAAGCGAAAGTCTCCTGCCGGTATTGCGACCAACGACCTAATCGTAAGTGCACACCATGGTACTAACGAAGGTTTGTTCCCAAGTATTTTGGATCTTTATGTGCCTGTTGGATCGCTTATTGCTGATGTTACTTATGGTCGCGGGGTTTTCTGGCGGCAAGTAAACAAGGAAAAATATAAAGTGTTGGGGACGGACCTTACCCAGGGTATCGATTGTAGGAGTCTGCCCTATCCAACCGGATCGATTGATTGTGTAGTGTTGGACCCACCGTACATGCATATTTCGGGTGGAACAGCACACAACGGACATCAGAACTTTGAGGCATACTACAAGAATAACGGTTCTGGAAGTGGACATCAAAAGAAATACCATGAAGCTGTACTTGATCTCTACTTCCGGGCCGGCAAAGAAGCCAAAAGAGTGCTTAGGCGCGGCGGTGTCTTCATTGTGAAGTGTCAAGATGAAGTCTGTGCGAATAAGCAAAGACTTACTCATGTAGAATTAACGAATGAATTTGTTAGGCGGGGATTCATAGTAGAGGACTTGTTTGTTCTGGTGAGAAAGGGGAAACCAGGGGTTAGTAGAATGATCAAACAAGTGCATGCCCGCAAGAATCATTCTTACTTCATGGTTTATAGAAAAAACGGTATCATTGCTCGGCGGACGGTAAAAGAACGCGTTCCTTCTCAAAAAAGAATTCGGATAGATGTTTGACCTGAATATAAGGCTCGGTCTTGTGAAGGTCTTTTGTTCTGTCGGGAACATCTAAATAATAGATCCGGTGAAGTTTTGCGATGAATTTTTGATAAACCCCCCACTGGTTCGGCACACACACATCTACAACGCTCATTTTCCTTCGCTTGATATTAGTTTCTGACATTACAACTAGTATTCCCCGGTAACTACCGACACCAAAAATCCCATCAATAATTCGTTGGTGGGACCAAGCCTCAATAGCGCTCTGGAGTTCCCCCCTTGCGTGAGACAGAATTTTTGGATACTAAGGTGGGCATTTTCCGAGAGGAGATGTCCCTATGTCAAGAGAACGGCGCCGGTTTTCACGAGAGTTCAAGATCAAGGTGA
>Ga0187893_10003444_pt1 | contig 32082 bp, 26 predicted proteins | sample MA1701074metaG_FD_139574 | JGI IMG/M metagenome (GOLD analysis project Ga0187893, IMG submission 139574) | White microbial mat communities from a basaltic lava cave in the Kipuka Kanohina Cave System on the Island of Hawaii, USA - MA170107-4 metaG ...
ATCACCGGCGTGACGGCGGGCGCGGGCTTGACCGGCGGCGGCATTGCCGGCGGCGTCACGCTGAGCGCCAACTTCGCGGGCACGGGCGCGGCTTCGACCGTCTCGCGCAGCGACCACGACCACGACGCTACGTACTCGCTGCTCACGCACAACCATGATGCGAACTACGCCCTGCTCGGCCACACCCATGACGCGGCGTACCTTTCGCTGGCCGGCGGGACGCTTGCGGGGCCGCTGACCGGCACCACCGCGAGTTTCACTGGCGGAGTCACGGTGGCCAGCGAGGACATTACCGGCAATCTGACACTGGGCGGCTCGATCAATGGCGGCTTCCGCGTGCTCGCAACGACGGGCACGCCCAACATCATCGGCGGCTTCAGCGGCAACATTGTGGGCGGAGGCGCCAGGGGCGTCACCATTGCCGGAGGCGGAGGTTCAGGAGGAACGGAAAACCGAGTCACCGGCGGAGATTTCTCTACCATCGGAGGGGGAGTAAACAACACAGCGTTTGCCAATTACGCGACAGTCGCAGGCGGCGCGATCAACGCCGCAGGATTAGGAGCCACGGTAGGAGGCGGAACCGTGAACAGCGCCATCGGCGCCAACGCCACCGTGCCCGGCGGGAATTTGAACCTCGCTCAAGGGCAGTTCAGCCTGGCGGCGGGGCGGCGGGCTAAGGCGAATCATGACGGAGCGTTCGTGTGGGCCGACTCGACCGACGCGGACGTGGCCTCAGGCACCGTGAATGAATTTGTGGTGCGTGCCGCAGGCGGGGCGCGTTTCGTGGCGGACCCCGCCGCCACGGGCACGCCCACGCCACTCCTGACCCTGAGCGGGGCAGGCGAGGTGACGGCGGCGAAGTTCATCGGCGACGGTTCGATGCTGACAGGCCTCGCGGGCGGAGACATCACCGAAGTGATCGCAGGCACGGGGCTGACCGGCGGGTCAACCACCGGCTCTGCGACGGTCAGCGCGGACACCAGCGTGCTTCAGGCGCGCGTGTTTGGCTCTTGCGCTGCGGCGCAAAACGGCTCTATTCAAGAGATTGCCGCGGATGGGTCGGTAGTTTGTTTTTCCTTCGGGGACCCTGGTACCGTCACTGCGGTTACGGGGGGTGCAGGGTTACTGGGCGGGACCATCGTGACCGCGGGCACCCTAGCGGTCAATTTCACGACAGCAGGCGGGGACAACGGCGCGGCCACCACCGTTGCGCGCGGGGACCACCTGCACAACGCGGTCTACGCCGCGCTCAACCACAATCACGACGCCACCTACGCGCTCGTGGGCCACCACCACGACGCCAGCTACCTGTCCCTCGCGGGCGGCACGCTGGCAGGCCCGCTTTCCGGCACCACGGCCACTTTCAGCGGCGCGGTCGCCGGCGCCAACGTAACCTTCAACGGCAATACCGTCTTCGGCGCGTCGGTGATGAACGTGAGCCAGGGCGGCACCGGGCCTACGGCAACCTTCTCCGGCAGCAGCACCAACACCACAGCGGTGGTTCAGGTCAACAACCCCACCGGCGGCTGCACAGGCATTGTCGGCCGCGTGGGCGCCGATCTTGGCCTTCCCTGCGCGGGCGTTTTCGGCAGCAGCAACGACATGCGCCCCGGCATGCAGGGCATGAACTTCCACACTAACGGCACGGCGGTTCGTGGCCTGGGCGGTGACGGCGGAGGCGGGGCCAGCATCGGGGTGCACGGTTCTTCAAGCACGTCAGGCGGCACGGGCGTGCTGGGGGAAGCAACCGCGGTAGGCCCCACGATCGGCGTGCGCGGCAAAGTGACCAGTTCGAACGGCATCGCCGGGGCGTTCCACAACGGAGACATCAACGGCAAATTGATGAGCGGGCTGGCCGGCCCGGGCACGGGTTCCGAGGTGTTCACGGTGAGCGCCGGCGGAGAAGTGCGGGCCAATATCTATCAGAACCTTGGAGGGGTGATGGTGTCGCTCCCGGGGAACTGCGTTGCGAATCAGCTTGCCCAGTGGAATGGTTCCGCCTGGGTCTGCGTGGCGAACGGCAACGGAGACATTACGGACGTGACTACAGGGCCAGGCAGCGGGCTGGAGGGCGGCGTGACCTCGGGCGCGGCGGCGCTGAGCCTGCTCACTACGTGCAGCGCCAACCAGGCGCTGCAATGGAGCGGCACAGCCTGGCAGTGCGCCAACCTGAGCGGCGGAGGGGGCGGGACGGTGACCAGCGTGGGCACCGGCCCGGGCTTGAGCGGCGGGCCCATCACCACCAGCGGCACCATCGCGCTGAGCACGGCGGCGCTGACGCGCGGCATCGTGTACATCGCCGGGTGCGAGACGTGCCAGTTCCTGGCGGACGCCGACGACCAGCCGGTGATCTACCAGAACGTGATCGGCGCAATGACCATCCAGTCGGTGGGGTGCTTCTCGGACGCGGACACGCCGACCATCAACGTGAAGCGCAACGGCGCTACCGAGGTGGTCACCGGGGGCATCCAGTGCTCCACCGCGGGCAACTCCACCTCGATGATTGGCGCGGCCGCATTGAACGTGAACGACACGCTGGACTTCCACATCATCAGCGTGGCCGCGAACGCCACCAAACGCATCACCGTGGTGATCAAGGCCGTGCTCAACTAGGCGGCGCGCGGAAACCACATGAGCCCATTGATCCCCTCCGCGCCCCGCTCGACGCTTACCCGGGCCATCTTCCTGTTCACTCTGTTGCTGGTGGTTTTCCGCAGCGGGGGAGGCGGGCGGGCGCAGCAGCCGCCCGCGCCGCCGCCGGACCAGGGCCAGCGGGGAGTGCGCGGCGTGGCCGACGTGCACGCCGTGGTGCGCTTCTCGGATTTGGCCAAGCAGGAGGCCCTCGCCCCGCGCCCCCTCCGCCAACGGCGCGTCACAGAGCCCAAGAAGAACCCCCCGCGCCCCCCGGCGCCTCCCGATGCGCGCGTGCAGGGAGTCCCGGCGCCGAAGGCGGCGAAAGCGCCGGCGCCCCTGGCGCCGGCTCCCGTGGTGGCGGCAAGCTTCCCCGGGCTGGGCGACAACAACTGCGCCATCCCGCCCGACACGCAGGGCGCCGCCGGACCGAACCAATTAATGGTGACGCTGAATACCGAAGTGCGCGTGCAGGACAAGAACGGCGCCAACCAAAGCACCATGTCGCTCGACGCCTTCTGGACTTCGACCGGGGCGGTGGACCCGTTCGACCCGAAACTGCTCTACGACCCGTTTGCCAACCGGTGGATCTTCGTCGCGGTGAGCAGCGCGCAGGATGCGGCCTCGTCCGTGCTGATCGGCACGTCGCAGACCACCGACCCTGGCGGGCAGTGGGACCTGTTCCGCGAAGACGCGGACGCGGCGGAGACCGTGTGGGCCGACTATCCCTCGGTGGGGTTCAACAAGGATTGGGTGGTGGTCACCGTCAATATGTTCACCAACGTGGGGAACAACTTCACCGGGATGGATATCTACGTCTTCAAGAAGGCCGACCTTTACGCGGGCGGGCCGGCCACGTTCACGCGGTTCTCCGACACGAGCCTGAACGCGTTCACGCAGGCGCCGGCGATCACCTACGACAACACGCTGGCCACCATGTACTTGGTGGAGGACTTCAACGGCAATTTCATGAATAACGGGTTCATCCGCATCTCGACCATCACGGGGGCGGTGGGCTCCGAGATGTACACCGCGGGAAGCGGGGTGACCGCATTCGTGGGGGTGGCCTCCACGTGGGAAAACACCGCACCAGGCGGACTGGACAATGACTTCGCCCCGCAGCAGGGGTCGAGCCAGCTGATCCAGGTGAACGACTCGCGAATGCTGAGCCTGGTGTACCGCAACGGCTCGTTGTGGGCTTCGCAGACTGTGTTCCTGCCTGCCAGCGGCCCAACGCGCAGCGCCGTGCAATGGTGGCAGTTTCAGCCGAGCGCCGGGCCGACTCTGCCCCCTACGGTGCAACAGTTCGGGCGCGTGGAGGATAGCACCAACACGGTGTTCTTCGCGTTTCCGTCGCTGGCGGTGAATGTGCAGAACGACGTGCTGATCGGCTATTCAGCTTTCTCCGCCACGCAGTTTGCAGGCAGCGCGTTCAGCTTCCGCGCGGGGGGCGACCCCATCGGAACGCTGCGCGCGAGCACGCAACTCAAGGCCGGCGAGGCTTCATACTTCAAGACCTTCAGCGGCTCACTAAACCGTTGGGGCGACTACAGCAACACCGTCGTGGATCCTGGCAATCACCTCGACTTCTGGACTATTCAGGAATACGCCGCAACACCCGGAACGCCCGGACCCGGCGGCTGCGGGGTCGCCGCCACGGACCGCTGGGGCACCTGGTGGGGCAAGGTTGTGCCCGTAGCCCGGCGCCGGGGGCAGTTGGTGAGCCAGTAGGGGCGGGGTTTCCGCGATGCCTGCATCCTCGCCCAAGTCCGCTCAGGTTCAAGTCCAGCGAAGCAAGGCCAAGGGCGCAGGCCGAGTTGGCCAGGGCGGGCGTGGCGGTATGGGAAGTGGACCGACGCGGAGGTCTGTGCGCTGTCCATGCCGCTGAAGACGCAGTTGGAACGCGGCGAGTTAGCAAGGGAGGCGTTGGCGGTGTTCCAGTGGACAGACCCGGAGGTCAGTCCTACCAGGGAGGGGCACAGCCGCAGCTACTTGGTTTCGCCGTTGGGGGGCGGCTGGGGGCCGGCCAGGTCGGAGGAGATGCCGAGGATCTGGGTGCGCATGGAATCGGCCAGGGTGTTCAGGACGGCGGAGCAGGTGGCGCGCAGGCGCTGCTCGGCGGTTTTTTGCAGGGCTTCGATGACGTTGTGGGAGTGCTGATTGAGCGTGGTCACCGAAGCGAACATCCAGGTGTTGGAGACGTTGTCGAGTTTCCCGCGGTACTGCTCGACGCCTTCGGTGGTGGACAGGGCCATTTTCTCGAGCCATTCCTTGTGCTGCGCTGCGCGGTCCAGGCGCCACTGGTCGAGGATGGGCCCGAGCGAGGCCTGGAAGTCGCTCTGGGCCTGCAGCAGCGAAGCGGCCATCTGGGACGCAATCTGATCCTGGAACTCGGTGAAGCTGCGGCCGGCATGCTCGGCCCAGCGGGCCTTCACTTTCTCGGCGTGGGCTTCGATCTGGGCGGTGGTGTCGTCGCGGACGGCGCTGGACTCCTCGGCAAAGTTGGCCAGCTTCTCCTTGGCGATGCGGTGGGCATCGTCGCCGAAGGCCGCGGCCTGGGTCAGGTGAGCCTGGGACAAGTCCTCGCGGGCGCGCTCGACCATTTCCCGCGCCGATTCGTCGAGCTGCCCCTGGGTGTGCTCGGTGTAGGTGCGGCTGAAGTGGTCCAGCTCCTGGCTGAAGACGCGGGAGACTTCAGCGGCGCGCTCGCGCAGGTCGGAGGCGGCCAGCTCGACGCCCTTGGAGAGCGTGGCTTCCATGGTGGTGTGGACTTTCTTCTGATACCACTCGGCAGCCTTGAAGATGGCTTCGAAGGTGGTGTGGGTGGTGTCGGAGCTCTTCGTATCGAGCTCTTCGATGCGCTTCTCGAGTGTGACGCGGCTGAGGTTCTCGAAGTCCTGGTGGAGCCGCGCCAGGATGTCGCGCATGCGCCCCTCGGCCTGACGGATGTTCTCTTCGGAGGCGCGCAGCAGCTTCTCGGTTTGGGCGAAGAGGGCTTGCTCCGCACGCAATTCACCGGCGGCCAGCTCGTGGCAGGCGGCGCGGGCGCTTTCCAGGCGGGGCTGGAGCTCGCGGTCCGCGCGGGAGGTGAAGCGGGCGAGCGTCTCGGCGGCGCGCTGATCGAGCGCGGGGCGAAGCTGCTCGGCCATGCCCTGGAGCACGCCGTCGGAGCGGCGGTTCATCTCCGCCAAGTGCGCTTCGGAGCGCTGGTGGAGCGAAGCCAGATGCTCCTCGCCGCGCTGCGCCAGGCCGGCCAGTTGGGCCTCGCCCTCCCGGGTCATGGACTGCTTCTGCGACTCGGCCAGCGCGGCCAACTCCGCCTGGTGGGCCTGAGAGCGCTCGGCGATGGCGGCGGTGTGCGCGGCCACCAGGTTCTGATACTGGGCGTCGAGCTTGGCGGCGGCGTCGCGGGTGAGGGCTTCGAGCTTGGCGCTGTGCTGGTCCACGCTGCGCGCGGCGGCCTGCAGGGCGTCGAAGGAGTCGCGGGTGTTGAACAGGTGCTGCTGGAGGTCGCTGCGGACGGCGGTCTGGGCGCGCACGGCCTCGGCCGCGGACTCCTCGAAGGACTTCTTCAGCCCGGCGATGCGCAGGGCGAGGTCGCGTTCGGTGCGGGCGGCGTGGTTGAGGGCCATGTCGCCGAAGCGTGAAGTGAGGTTCTCGGTGGCGCCGGCGATGGAGGATTCCACCAGCGTGTTCCAGTCGGCGCCAGCCAGGGCCATGTCGCCTTCCAACTGCTCGCGCCACTGCGCGCGGAGTTGCGGGACTTCGTTCTGGGCGGCCGCGGCAATGTCGTCCTTCAACGTGCGGGTGGCGGCTTCCAGGTCCTTCAGGTGCGCCAGGCTCTCCTCCTCCTGGAGGTTGAGGCGGTCGCGCCACTGCTGGGCGGCGCGGGCGGTGGCCGAGTCCAGCTCCCCGCTCAAGGCGACGAAGCGGCTCTGGGCCGAAGCGGCGCTGGCGGAAATCTCCGAGCGCAGCTCGGTCATGCGGTGCTCGATCTCACTCAGTTGCGCTGCGGCGGTGTCCATGGAGGCGTGGAACTGCTGGGCGAAGTCGGTCTGCACGGCCTTGCCGGCGTCTTCCATGCGCGAGACCATCTGCTGGCTGGCCGCGGCGAATTGCGACTGGATGTTGTGGGTCCACTGGTCGCGCATGGCGCCGGCGTCGGCCTGATACTTCTGCTGGAACTGTTCGAGGGCCTGGCGCACCGCTTCGTCCACGTACGGCCCGGCCACGGCTTCGATGGCCTTCTTGGCCGCGGCGCGCAATTGCGCCTCCACTTCGCGCAACAGGTTGCCGGTCTCCGCGGTGACGGCGGTGGCGGCGGCCTCGCGCGCGGTCTTCTGCACCTGGAGGCGCGCGTCGGCCAGCAGCTTGTGCACGTAACGCTCGATGCCGGCGGCTTGTTCGCCGGAGGGCGGCGGCGCGGGCATCACGGCCACTTTGCCGTTGACGGCGGGAGGAGCGGAAGGGGCGGCGGGCGGCTCCTGGGGGACGGCGGCGCCGGGCGCGGGAATCTCCGCGGCGGGAGCGGCCTGGTCGCCCGCCCACGCGAACCAATCGTCGGGGGGGAAGGCCACGCCCCAGAGGTTGCCGGGGACTTGGAGCTGCGCGGCCACCTGGAAGAGCTCCTGCACGGTGCGCGGCCGCTGCACCCAGACGACCTTGGCGCGGGCGCGCCGCGGCTCCTGGCCGGGCTCGGGGTGGGCGATTTCAAAATTGACCCAGGAGTCTTTCATGACGAAATGCTTGGACTGGTACTTGCAGCCGTGGCAATTGATGATCAGGGCGGAAGTGCGCTCCTTGAAGGGCTGGCCGAGCGCGTCCGTGCCGGTGACGGTCATGGGCACGGTCTGCACGATACGCGTGGTGCGGCGCCGCTGCACGCTGGGTTCGCCCGAAGGGTTTCGTTCAACCATGGCACACCCCCGCCAGAGAAAGGGCAATAACCATAGTACGCCGCGCCGGTCAGGTCAACGAAAAGGCACACCGCTGCGCTGTAAGCGTTACCTGCGAATGGGTGATTGCGTGATTGCGCGGCGCTAGCCGCGCCGGGGCGTAGCCATGACCTTGGTCCTTGCTATGCTTGCCCGGGGAATGGGACCAATGGCAACCACAAAGGATGACGTCCTTCGGATGATTGAGCGCATGCCCGAAGATGCGTCGTTGGAGTCCATGATCTACGAACTGTATTTCCGGCAGAAGGTGGACCGCGGGTTGAGCGAATTGGAGAAGGGCAAGACCTTATCCCACCAAGGGGTGAAACGGAGCGTAAGCCGTTGGCTGCGATCCGCTGGACGTTAGGCGCAAGCAACGAGGTCGCGCCATTTTTGATCTGCGAAAGCAGCCGCTTTGCGGGCGCGTAGTTCCCGAATACGAAGAACCCCGCCCTGCGCGAACTCATCGTTTTCAGCTACCGAGTAAGTTTACCAGCTTGTTTGAAAACGCTCCGGACTGTCATCCCGGGGGAAGCGAGGGATCTGCATCATGCAGGAAATCCCAGGAAATGCAGATTCCTCGCCGCCCGCGGCGGCTCGGAATGACAACCTTGGGGGTTTTTCAACAAGCTGTTACAGAGTCAGGGGCAACGCGGTGGGAATTGGGGCCGTGGCGCACGGCAGCAGAGATATGCCCAAGTGGCTGGAAGAGGCGCGCTAGACCTGCCTGGATTCCTTTGCAGGGTTGTCTTTCGGCTGGCCAAGGAGCAGTTCCTTGATTTCTTTGGCGACCCAGACGGGGCCGACGAGGAGATAGAGCGCGCCCTGGAAGAAGGCGGGCTGGTTGCCTTCGATCTTGTGGCCGAGGAAGAGCAGCGCCCAGCCGGCCACGAAAAGGCCCAGCCCCCACTGCCAGGGCATCAGGATGAGCAGGATGATCCCGGCGAAGATGATGGGGATGCCGATGGCGTGGAGCAGCTTGTTCCAGCCGTTGTGGTGCTCGTGGTCGTACTGCTTCATGTAGTGGCCGAACTTTGGCATGGGAGTCAGCAGCCGTAATCCAGGTAGGTGGAGTGGCGGTCGGAGCCGTGGTCCATGGCCAGGTCGCGGCGTTCGTAGTCGAGGTGAATGACGGAGCACACAATCATGGCGCCGGCGTCGGTCATGCGCACGGTGAGCGGCTGGCCGGGCTCGGTCTGCAACTGCGGGAAGAGGTCGCTCAGCAGCAAGTGGCGGCAGGCCAGCGGGGGGAACTCCCCGAGGTGTTTTTCGGCGATCAGGCCGCCGGGCCCGAAGACTTCCAGCCGGGGCCGCGCGGTGTTCTTGTCCTCGAACTCAATGTTCATGATGGCCAGCAGCGCGTCGTACATGCGGGCTGCGGCGCTGCCGCGGATCTGGCAGCCGGAGATAACGTAGTCGGTGGCCAGGCCTCCGCGCTCTGCCACGGTGCGGTATTTCTTGTGGAAGTGGCCGCCGGGACGGAAGTGAGTGAAGGCGGTGCGGCCCCAGTTGACCGCGCGCACTTCGACCTTCATCAGCGAATGCGAGGTGGGCGGGATGGTGGCCACGCCGAAGCCGCCGGAGAACGCGCCGCGGGCCAGGGGCAGGCGCGCGGCGTCCAGGCGGCAACTGGCGAACTCGGTCAGTCGCAGCACGCCGTCATGGCAGGCGCTGGCGGGCTCGACGCGCGCGGGAAACTGCTCATCCTGGTTCGAGACCCAGGCGATATCGCCGCGCTCGTCGGTGACGAAAGGCAGCGCCCACAGCGCCTCTTCGCGCCAGCGGGAAGCGGAAAGATACAGGCGCGATTCCAGCTCCAGGCCCGCGATGCGCCGCCCGGCGAAGAGGAGCGGGGTGTACAGGAAGGCTTCGGCGGGGAAGGAGCGGTTGGGGCCGTAGGGGGTGGCGCGCGCGGGCTTCACCGGGGCATCCGAGAAGTGCAGAGGGTGCTCGACGGTGAAGGCGCCGCCGGTGCGGCCGCGCATCAGGGTGTAGGCGAAGGGCACCGCTTCGGTGTGATTGGTGACGCTGACCACGCCGCCGTCGCGCAGGTCGCTCGGAGGCGCCGCTCCAATGCGCAGGGCGCGGCTGGGCGAATCCACCTGCTGGAGGCCGGCCATGTCGTAGAGAAAGGTCTGGTGCGGGCGCAGGGTGTAGCGGCGCTCGACCAGCACTCTTCCGGTGGGGTGCACAATGCGAATCGCGCCCACGGAATCATCGGGGCTGGGGTTGAACAGCGCGAAGGCGCAGTGAAACTCCGTGAGGGCCGGGAAGGGCATCGAGTAGAAAAACCGTCCGCGGGCCTGCTTGGGAGCGGCCGGATGGGCGTGGACGTTGTCGAAACTCGAAGGGGTGTTCCAGCGCACGAAGCCCGCGCTGAACAGGTCGCCGGCGTGGGTGACGGCGTTGCCGCGCGGGGCCAGGCGGATGGAGGCGCTGCCCCAGAAGGGCCGGCCGCGGTCGAGCACATCCCTCATGCGCAGCACGGTGGGACGCATGGCGGAAATCAGCAGGCGGCCGTTGCGGCCCAGGTTCATTTGGCGGCCGCGGGCGTCGTACAACAAGACTTCATACTCTGTGCCGAATTGTTTGTCGCGGAAGCCGTCCACGCCGGGGAAGCAGGTGGCGGTGAGCAGCAGCTCGGTGTGCATGGCGAGGGCCGGGTCTTCCACCACGAAGGGCGCGGCGACGTCCAGCCAGCAAGCCTTGCCGGGGGGGGCGGGTGCTTTGCGGCCATAGGGAGGATACTGCGGTGCGTTCTGTGGCGCCGGATACTGTGCCGCGGCGGCCACCGGTGCGGCCAGTTTGCTGAGGGATACGCCGGAGGCGGTGACCAGCGCCCCGGTCAGGCGGGAAAGAAACGCGCGGCGATCAATGCGTTGCATGCGGCCCCCGACCCCGTCCCCCCAGCGGACAGCGCTGCACAGGGGGTGCATCTTTTATACGCCGGGCTCATCGGGATGTAAAGATGCGATAAGCTCACGGGGCAGGAGGGACACATGGCAGCATCGGCAGAAGCGGCACGGGCGGGGATCACCATGGGGTCGGCGCTGGCCATCACGATTTCGTGGAGCGTGAACCACTCCATCCTGTGGGCCATCATCCACGGGTTCTTCTCGTGGTTCTACGTCATCTATTACGCGCTGAAGCGCGGGGTGTGAGGGTGGCGCCGCGGCGGGAAACAGGGACGCGGGGCAAGCACGCAGCAAGCTGCGCGCCAAGCGGGCGGGAGCAAGCTTCCGCACAGCCAGGGGCTAAAGGTCGCGGCGGCCTTCGAGGGCTTTGAGCATGGTGATTTCGTCGGCGTATTCGAGGTCGCTGCCCACGGGGATGCCCATGGCGATGCGGGTGACGCGGACGCCCAGAGGCTTGAGCAGCTTCGAGACGTACACCGCGGTGGCCTCGCCTTCCGCAGTGGGGTTGGTGGCGATGATGATCTCCTCCACCGCGGCGTTCTTCAGGCGTTCAATGAGGCTCTTGATCTTGAGCTGCTCGGGGCCGATGCCTTGCAGCGGCGAAAGCGCGCCGCCGAGGATGTGGTAGAGCCCGTTGAACTGCCGCGTTTTTTCCACGGGCATGATGTTGTGCGGCTCTTCCACCACGCAGATCAGGTTGCGGTTGCGCGTGGGGCTGGCGCAGTAGAGGCAGGGGTCGGTGTCGGTGATGTTGTTGCACACCGAGCAGGAACGGATCTTCTCTTTGGCGTCGCGGATGGCGGCGGCCAGCGCGAAGGCGTCGTCGTTGGAGTGGCGCAGGATGTGGAAGGCCAGGCGCTGCGCGGTCTTCTGGCCGATGCCGGGGAGCTTCTTGAACTCCTCGATCAAGCGATGGATGGGTTCGGCGAAATCGGGCATGAACGAAAGTCAGAAGCCAGAAGTCAGAAGGCAGAAGCTCAGAACAACCCCGGGAGGCGCAGGCCAGCCATGCCGGGGAGGCCGCCGGCCAGGCTGCGCACCTGCGACTGGAGTTCTTCGTCCACGCGCCGGCTGGCCTCGTTGACGGCGGCGCGCAGCAGGTCCTGTAGCATTTCCTGGTCTTTCATGGCGAAGACGTCGGGCTCGATGCGCACTTCGGTGACCTGCTTGCGGCCATTCATGCGCACGGTGACCATGCCGCCGCCGGCGGACGCTTCCACGCGCACTTCGTCCACCTGGCGCTCGAGACGCTCCTGCACCTGGCGAACCTGCACGAGCATCTGCTGCAATGCGTTGACGTCCATTCGTCCTATTCCTCGTTGCGTTCCTTGACGTCGCGGATGTGCCCGCCGAAACGCCGCAACATCTCCCGCACCACCGGGTCCTGCTCCACCTGCTGGCGCAGCGCCCCTGGCGAGCGGTGCGGGACGGCGGCCGGTTCCCGAGCGGAATCGAGTTTAACACAGATACGCAGGTCCTGGCCCACCACCCGGCTCATGATGGCGCGGAGCTTCTCCATGTAATCGCGCGGGACCATCTCGGTCTGCACGCGGTCTTTGGCCGAAAAGTACAGTTGCAGCTCCGGCCCATCCTTGACCCAGCGCGTGGCCAGTTGCACCAGGTTGGCCAGCATCTTGGACTCCGCGGTGACCGCAGACTTGATGGCTTCCACCTGCGCGGCTTCGAGTCCGCTGATTTCTCCCGCGGCGCGCGCGACCAGGCCCGGGGAAGGGAGCGGCGCGGCTTTGGCGGCCGGGGTCCGCGGCGAGGGCAGCGCCGAGGAAGAAGCGCTTGCGCCATCCGCGCGGGACCGCGGCGAATCCCCGCCCAGTTCGGCCAGCAGCTCTTCGAGGGGCGCGAGGCGCGTGGCGTTGACCAGGCGGAGCAGGCCCAACTCGAGGTGCAGGCGCGGGTCGGGCTGCTTGCGCACGGCAAACTCGGTGTCCATCAGGATCTCGAAGTAGCGCGTCAAATCCTCTTCGCTGCGGCGCTGCGCCTGCCGGCTGAGGCGCGGGCGCTCGTCCTTCGGGGCGGCGATGAGCGACGAATCCGCTCCGCACACGCGGGCCACCAGGAGGTTGCGCACGTGGCGAATGGCCTCGCGGCAGAAAGCCTGGAGGTTCTGGCCCTCGGCCAGCAAGCCGTGGACCAGGGCCAGCACCCGCTCGGCGGATTGGGCGCCGATGGCCTCCATTAATTCGTCGAGCACTTGCTCGCGCACCACGCCGAGGATTTCGCGGGCCTGCGCGTCGGTGATGGCGCCGCCGCAGTAGGCGATGGCCTGCTCGAGGATGGAGAGCGAATCGCGCAGGCTGCCTTCGCCGGCGCGGGCCATCACCGCCAGCGCGCCGTCGTCCACCTGGATGTTCTCCTTCACCGCGATGGTCTTCAGCGCGCCGGTGACTTCGTGGAACTCCAGCGGGCGGAAATGGAAGTGCTGGGAGCGGGAACGGATGGTGTCGGCCAGGTTCTCGGGCTCGGTGGTGGCCAGGATGAAGAGCACGCGGTCGGGGGGTTCTTCGAGCGTCTTGAGCAGGGCGTTAGAGGCCTCCGGCGTGAGCATGTGAGCCTCATCGAGCAGCACCACTTTGTAGCTGCCGCCGAGCGGGGCGAACCGCACCATTTCGCGCAATTCGCGGATCTGGTCAATGCCGCGGTTACTGGCGGCGTCAATTTCGATCACGTCGAGCGCGTTGCCTGCGGCGATCTCCTTGCAGGAGTCGCACTGGCCGCAAGGCTCAGCCTCGTTGCGCTGCTGGCAGTTGAGCGCTTTGGCCAGGATGCGCGCCGTGGTGGTCTTGCCCACGCCGCGCGCGCCGGAAAAGATGTAGGCGTGGGCCAGGCGGTCGTGCAGGAGGGCATTGGTCAGGGTGCGGGTAACGTGCTGCTGGCCGACAAGATCGCGGAAGGTCTGAGGTCGGTACTTCCGCGCGATCACCTGGTAGGCCATTGGTTGCGTGTTCCGTGGACCGTGTTTCGTGTTCCGTGAAGAAGCCAGCCTGGAGGCGGGCGCTCGAGCCGCCGGCCTACAGGCCGCCGCGACATGCGGAGGTGGCTGTGCCACGCGAAACGAGGAACTTCGGGATCTCTGCGGCGCCCGATCCGATCCCGCTACCGTTGCTCCCTTCCGGGCCTGGCGGGGTTCGCGGGGAATCGTCGCACAAAGCCCGAAGTTCCACGCCTCGGCAGGCGCGAGGCCTGCAAACGAAAGTCTAGCACAAAGTAGTCAGTGGCCAGTGACCGGTAGCCGGTGTGCGGTGACTTGGCAGCTTGTTGAAACAGTGCTGTTGACTGTCATCCCGGGCGCAGCGAGGGGTCTGCATTTTGCGGAAGAGTCCGGGAAATGCAGATTCCTCGCCGCCTGCGGCGGCTCGGAATGACAACCTTCTGGTTGTTTCAACCAGCTCTTAGGGATTCGTGATTCCAGGGCGCAGCGAGGGGTCTGCATTTTGCAGAAGAGTCCGGGAAATGCAGATTCCTCGGCGCCTGCGGCGGCTCGGAATGACAACCTTCTGGTTGTTTCAACCAGCTCTTAGTGATTCGTGATCCCGGGCGCAGCGAGGGGTCTGCATTTTGCAGAAGAGTCCGGGAAATGCAGATTCCTCGCCGCCTGCGGCGGCTCGGAATGACAGCGGCTCGGAATGGTGCAGCCGGCCACCGGCAGGGGGCTCCATGGGAGGGCGTCCCCCTTGACCAGCGAATGCGCGGCCCTGGCTTTCTTCGGGGGCTGCCCTGCGCCACAACGATGCACCCGGCGAGCACGGCGAAAACGCCGGTCCATGCAATCCGTTTGTTCATGGAAGTCTCCTGTCAGGTTTCCTGCCGGCCGCGGCGAAGCGTATCGGGAATCCCGCGGCCTGTCACTCCGCGGGGCTGCGGGCAAGCCTTCGCCGCGAACGCCGGCATCCCCGCGGCCATTGGCTTTTTGGAACCGGGCCGGGGATTTTCGCTGTGCGGCCCGGGCCCGGGCCCGTATGCTGGAGGCTGCGATTCCTCCATCCGCGCGCCAGCGGACGCCCGCCGAGACCGGGCCGGCCCACCTCCGTCCCTGCACCATGCGGAGAGGGCCATGGGAGGAAATATCATGAAGCGTTTTCTGGTAGTGGTTTTCGCTCTGGCGCTGTTCCTGACCGCGGCCATGCCGGTGCGGTCGCAAGCCACGCAACAGATCCTGCAAGGCACGCAACTCAAGCTGGCGCTGCTCACCGGGCTGAGTTCGAGCGTGGCCCGCGAAGGAGATCCGTTCTACGCCGAAGTGGCCGAGCCGGTGGTGCTGGGCAACCAGTTGCTGCTCCCTGCGGGCACGCGGGTGCGCGGCGAAGTGGGCACGATCCTGCGTCCCAAGCGCTTCGCCATGTTCCGCGGCCAGGCGGCCATGAACATCTACATCCGCTCCTTGGAGATGGACAACCGCGAAATCCCCGCCCCGATGAGCATCCTCTCCATCCATGAAACCATCAGCGGCGCCAAGCAGCGCAAGGTCATCAAGACCGAAGAGGGCGCGGTGATCAAGCAGAAGCGCGACATCAAGGGCGACGTCAAGGTGGTGGGCCTGGGTACCGGCGGCGGCACCGTGGTGGGCGCGGTGTTCAGTCACGTGATGCGCGGCCTGGTGATCGGACTGGTGGGCAGCACCGCGTACGTGGTGGTGCGCAAAGGCAAGGAAGTGGAGCTGCCCGCGCAGACCGGCCTGCTGGTGCGGCTGGACAACACCGTTACCGTACCCATGATGCAGACCAGCGGGCAGGTGACGGGGAATCAGTAGGGGGCGGCATGGTGGCACTGGGGCGGACCGGCCCGTGAGGTTACGTGCCGCGGACTAGTGGATGGACTCGAGGGAATCGGCCAGTCGTTGCCACGTCCGCGCGTCCATGCGCAGCGGGGGCTGCTGGCAGGAGTCGCCCTTCTCCCGTGTGGCGCTGAACATCTCCACACCATGGCTCAATCACCAATCACGCAAATCTGGAAGTGGCTCCGGGGCCTGGACTCGAACCAGGATAGCGGGATCCAAAGTCCCGAGTGCTACCAATTGCACCACCCCGGAGCGGCGCGCGCATTCATTTTAGCAGACCGGGGCGAGAGAGGCAGTTTCTAAGGCAGAAGGCAGAAGGCAGAAGGCAGCTCCAGTCGCGGCGAGATTTTCAAGGATTCCGTTCGTTTTTTTTCTTGACGCGGGCCAGCGCGGGGGAGTAGAAGGGAAGTGTAGGAGAGGTCAAAGGAGGAGGATGACTCCACCGGGCCTTGCATCGAAACAACGATGAAACACACCGAGCACGCGGTGTGACAGCGCCGGAAGCGCCGCCCGCCCCGAGCGGGCACAACGACGCTTCCGCGACTAAAGCCAAATGACGAATCGGGGAGCCGCCAGGCTCCCCGGTTCGTTTTGTTGGGCCTGTGGCCCGTTTTTTCTTGGAACACGGATGAACACGGACAGACACGGGAAAGAAGAGGGAAAGGAGAAGAGAGAAAAGAGCCTGGGCGTACTTCACGAAGCCTGCATTCTGCCATTTTCTTGATGCTGTTGTCCTGGCTGCATCCAATGGGAACGATCCGAAACGGACAGCGCACTGTCCCGGAGTGGATTCGAATGCACCCATTCGAGGCTTTTCCCTTTTCCTTTCCCTTTCTCCGTGGGTATGCGTGTTATCCGTGGTTCGAGCAGAAGAGTCCGGGAAATGCAGATTCCTCGGCGCCAGCGGCGGCTCGGAATGACAACCATCGGGGTTGTTCAACAAGCGGCTAGTCTGCCAGCAGAGCGAGGACGGCGGCGTTCCAGCCGGCGGGGCCGGGGGCCGGGGCCTGGGTAGCGCGCGGGAGGTTGTCGAGGAGCGTATCGTCAAAGTCATGGGGGCGGCGAGGAAGAAGGACGGGGTGGTCCACCGCGGCGAGCATAGGCAGGTCGTTGGGGCTGTCACCCAGAGCGACGGTGCGCAGGCGTGAGTGCGGCAGCGCGGCGCGAAAGAGCTGGATGAGCCGGCGGGCGGCCTTGCCCTTGTCGCCGCCGGCGAAGAGGTGCCAGAAGCGGCCGCCCTGGGCCAGGCTGAGGCCGCGCCGCTGCGCCGCGGAGCGGAAGCGCTGCTGCTCCCGGTGGCGGGAGCCGGCGAAGAAAAACGGCAGGTCGAACTCGCGCTGGGCGGCCCGGCGGGCTTCCTGGCGCGAAAGGCCGGTGTTCTCGGCGATGGCGCGCGGGGACATTTGATGGAAGGCTTCGGCGCTGACGCCGGTCTCCTGCACCAGCGCGTCGAACTCGGCGCAAATCTCCTCGTAGGGACGGCCGAGGGCGAGGCACGAGTAGTGGCGGAGCTTAGCCGCGCCAGCCACGCGCCGGGGAAAGTAGCCGTCGGGGATGAAAATGCCGCCGCCGTTCTCGGTGATGAAGGGGTGGGTGTTGCCGAGTTTGCGGCGCAGGAGCTCGACTTCCGCGCGGGTCTTGCTGGTGCAGAGGACCAGCGGCGTCTTCTGGCGCCGCAGGGCGGCCAGGGCCTCTTCCGCCGGGGCAAAGGAATAGGTGTGATGGTCGAGCAGGGTCCCGTCGAGGTCGGTGAAAATGATCCGATGCGCGGGATGCACGGTATCAGAGTACCGCGGTTGCAGGACAGACCTCCAGGGCTGTCCGCTGACCGATTCGCCGAGCAGCCGGACAGGACTGCCGTTTCCGCCCGAGCCGGAACGTTCCGGGGCCGCGGTCGGTTGGCAAATGAAACCTCGGCGGCGTGAGAAGAGGACAGATGCGGAGGTCTGTCCTACAAGTGGTGAAACGTTTCTTCCTCGGAGGCCTGGGGCTTGAGGTTTTCGCGGAGCCAGTCGCGGGCCAGGTCACGGGCGCCCAGGCCGAAGGCGATGGCCGCGGCGATCACCACGCCGCCGAAGAGAATCGCGAAGGTGACGATCACGGCGGTCTGCCCGATGCCCAGTTGTTCGAGCACGATGACGCCGGTGAGCAGCAGCCCGAGCACGCGCACCACAGCCGCCAGGGCGCGCGCGCCGGCCCACTGGGCATTGACCGCAGCCAGGAGCGTGCTGCGCGCCAGGAAATTGCTCAGCAGCGCGCCGAGCAGCAGCACCATGGTGGCGGTGACCAGGTTGGGGATGTAGTTGACGAAGCGGGCCACCAGCGCCTCGGTGACCGCGGTGTTCGCCGCGCTGAGCGCGAGCAGCACCATGAAGAGCCACACGGCGCCCTGCGCCGCGCGCGCGCCGAAGTCCGACGGCGTGGCGAAGGCGCGGGTGCGCAGGATGCCGCTGGCGAAGCCGGCGTTGTCGGCGAAGCGGTCGAACTTCATCAGCGTGAGCAGGCGAAAGACCACGCGGCGCACCACATAGGCCAGCAGCGCGCCCACCACCAGGATGAGCAGCACGGTGACCAGCGGCGCCAGGGCCAGTCCGATTTGATGGAAGAGGCGCATGGCGGGCTCCACGAAGTATTGGTTAAGCAGGTCTGGCATTGGCAACCTCCTTGGGTGGCTTGGGCGCAGCGGGCTTCCACACCTGCCGCAGATAGGGGCGGCCCTCCTCGAACGCGGCGGCCAGCTTGTCCACGCGCTCCTCGGCCTCGCGCGCGGTAGCGTCGCGCATCTCGATGACGAACGACGCGGTGCGGCCCAGGTACAGGGGCACCAGGGACTGCATCAGGTGGCCGCGGTCCATCTTGCGGTGCTTCCACGCGGCGGCGAACTCGAACACGGTGCGCACCCACAGGTCGTCGGGCACGCGGAACTGCTCCGGCGGGAGCAGGGCGCAGCCGGTGAGCGCGGCCAGCGTTTCCGGAGTGAGGAACCCCTGGTACACCTCGCGCAGGTCTTTGACGCCCTGGGCGAAGGCGCGGATCATGCGCTCGGTATTGACGGCGATGGGTTCGACGCCGGCCTCGAAGGGGAACCCGAACATGGTCACGCTCTCGGACTCGTTCATTGCCGTCCACACCGGCTCGTAGGTTTCCAGCAGGCCGAAGATGGAGCCCACCACCTGGCGGAACATGGTGGAGAGGTCGGCGCCGGGGTCTTTGGCGTCGTGCAGCTTGGCGCCGAGGTACGCCTGGCCGACGCGGAAGCCCTCGGCGATGGCGGTCAGGGTCATCCAGATGTCAATGCCGAAGCGGGCCACGTCGCTTTCCCAGACGTCTTTCTCCAGGTAGCGCGCGGCCAATTTGCCGGAAAAGCCGAAGTCGCCGCCGATGGGCTGGCGGACGCGGCGGCCGAAGAGCGCGCGGGTCATGGGGTAGATGATGCTGTTGGTGATGGTGCCGTCGAACTTGTGCCGCAGGTAGTAGGGGGCGATAAAGTCGAAATCGCGCTCGAGCACGGGGTGGGCCAGCAGCTCGATCCACTGCGGCGTGACGCTGCGCAAGTCGCTATCCAGCACCACGCAGGCCTTGGCGTTTACCGAGCAGGCGGCCGCAAAAATCAGGCGGAAGGCGCTGCCCTTGCCCGGCAGACCGTGGTACGGGGTGCTGATGCGCTGGAGAGGATTGAGCTGGTGCGAAACCACCAGCAGCGCCTCGGCGCTGACTTCCGCGCCCAGGACGGCGTCGCGGGTCCCGTCCTTCGAGCCTCCGTCGGAATTGATGAGCAGGGCCTTGCGGTTCGGGAAATACTTGGCCAGCCCGGCGGTGGCCGCGCGCACAACGTGGCCGATGGTGCGGGCATTGTTATAGCTGGGGATGCCCACCACGATGTCCGCCGTACCGATGCTCTTCAGCCGTTCGGCCACTTCCGCGGGGAGCGTCTTGTCCGGAGCCGTCAATGATCAGTACCCTCCCGTAGCGGGCTGGGTCCTGGCCGGGGCGCTGCGGCCGGCCGGCGGGGCGGCGCAGTCGGAATCCACGGCGTCGCGCAGGGCGCCCAGGAAGCCGGGCAGGGCGGAGGTGATGCGGTTCCAGTTGGGAATGAGCGGCGAGCCCAGCGGATCGGCGAAAAACTCCTGCGTGGCCAGGCGGAGGGACTGCGCGAACGTCTCGACGGCGGTCTCCTCCTGGTGGCGGTCGAAGGTCAGGCCGTTGATCATGGCGTCGGCGTGGTAGCGCAGGATGGTGTCTTCGGCCATGCGGACGTAGTGGGTCATCAACGTTTGCATGTTGCCCTGCTCGAAGGTGATGCCCTCGGAGGAAAGGATGCGGAAGAGGCTCTTGGCAATGTCCACGGCCATTTTCATCAGACCCTGGGAAGGGTCGCCAGCGGAGAGGTCCTGGTGCTTGTGCTCGTAGTTGTCGGCGATGTCCACCTGGCAGACGCGCTTGACGGAGACGTTGCGGTAGATTTCTGAGAGCACTCCGACCTCGAGGCCCCAGTCCGAGGGGATGCGATTGACCCGCGCCAGGTCCGCTTGCATGGCGAACTCGCCGGCCAGCGGGTAACGGAAGCTGTCGAGGTACTGCAGGAAGGACAGGTAGCCGAAGAGCGTCTTGAGCGCGCGCACCAGCGGGGTAAAGAACAGGCGGGTGACGCGCCCGTGCATGCGGTCGCTGACGCGGGCATAGAAACCCTTGCAGAACTCAAAATTGATGTTGGGATTGACCACCGGATAGCACAGGCGGGCCAGCAGCTCGCGGTTGTAGTTGATGATGTCGCAATCATGCAGGGCGATGACGGCGGCCTGGCGGCTGGCCAGCACGTAGCCGTAGGAGAGCCAGCAGGAACGGCCCTTGCCGTCGGGGCCGGTGTGCAGGCCGTTCTCCTCGAGCACTTTGTAGAGGTGCTGGATGCGCGGCCCGTCGTTCCAGATGACCCGCACGTCGCCGGGCAGGCCGGCCAGGCGGCGGCGCGCTTCGCGGAACTGCTCGGCATCGGCGCGGGCCAGCGCCAGCACGGTCTGGCGGACGTACCGCACCTGGCTGAGCTCCTCGATAATCTTGCCCAGCGCGGGCTTCTCGAATTCGCTCCACAGGGCGGGCAGCACCAGGGCGATGGGCTGCTGCTCGGCGAAATGGGAGAGCTGCTCTTCCAGGCTCTCCAGCTTGGGCGGCCCCAGCCGGTGCAGCGTGGCGATGAGTCCGGTTTGATAGAAGTCCGACATGGTCCCTCCTGGGGGGTCGTCTCCGTTTTGCCGGGCTGTGAGTTGACGGCCGTGCGTGCGCGAAAACCGTACCACCGGCACGCGGTTGGAAGTGAACAGGTTGCGCGATGTTTGTCAGCAACTGAATTGTATGCCGCCCAGGCGGGAGGGTCAACAAGAATCGGCCCGCATGGCAAAAAAAAACCCGGGAAGGAGCGGGCCGCTTAGTTGGCGGAAGAAGCCAGGCCGGAGTTCAGCCAGGCGTCGTGCTGCGCGAAGTCCCCGGCGGCGGCCACTTCGCGATTCACCCATTCGATGACCGCGGCGTAGCCCAGGCTGTGGGGGTCGTGCAGCAGGTAGTGCGAAGCGACGCCGATGACGTGGAACCCGCGCTTCAGTTGGAAGGTGAGCGTGCGGTCGGCCACTTCGCCGCGCACGACGCGGCGCACGTACTCCTCGGCGCTCCACTTCGCGGCGTGCAAATGATAATCGCGCAGGCGCGCCCCGGCCCGGATGCGCAACAGGCGCAGCCGCTGCACCAGCGCCCCGCGGGCGGCGTAGAGCTGCTTGCCGATGCCCCGGCCCTGCATCCCCGGCCGCACCATGACCTCCGCGCCATACAGGGTGCGGCCGCGGGCGGGGTCGTGGTTGGTGAACATGCCGTTGTCGGTGAAGTCGCGCCAGCCGGACTGGATGTCGTAGTCGTCCCACGGGATGATCAGGCTGGCGGCCATGCCCACCACCCGTTGCGAGTCCGGTTCCAAGGCCACGAACTGGCCTTCCGGGAATACGCGCAGGTGGGAGGCCAGTTGAGCGGAGTTCCACGGCGGGACGCCCGGATAAACGGCGGCGGTCATCTCGCCGATGCCCGCGAAATCCTCCGCGCGGGTGTTGCGGACGATGAAATCGGACGGCGCGGGAGTCATAGCTTCACCAGTTCAACGTGGCCGGCAATCTCGGTGGTACGCTGGCTGTCCACCAGGGGGAGCACGGTGCCGGTGGCGCGGGTATCGGCGATGGTCACCAGGTTCATCTCGCCGATGACCATCATTTCCTGGTTGGGGTTGCCCTCGGCCAGGATGCCGTCGCGCGAAAAAGGGAAATCGCTGGGGGTAAGGATGCACGCCAGGCCGTAGTTGAGGGAAACCGCCGGCACCATGGGCAGCGAGCCCACGGTGTGCGATTGCACCACGTACATCTGGTTCTCGATGGCCCGCGCCTGCGAGCAGTAGCGGACGCGGAGGTAACCCTGGCGGTCGTCGGTGCAACTGGGGACCACCAGGATGTGGGCGCCCTGGCGCGCCGCGGCGCGGGCGATTTCCGGGAACTCCGCGTCGTAGCAGATGGCGACGGCCAGGTGGCCGAATTCGGTTTCAAACACGCGCAGCCGGGAGCGCGCGGAGACCTTCCAGTCCTCGGTCTCGAAGCGGGTCATGTGCAGTTTCCCCTGGGCGCCGGCTTGCCCGGAGGGGCTGACCACGTAGCTCTCGTTATAGACGCGGTCGCCCTCCAGCACCGGGATGGTTCCCGCCACGATGTACATGCGGCTTTTCTTGGCCAGGGCGCACATCAACTCGAGGAAGCGAGGAACCTCGCGGGCCAGGTCGCGCACCTGCTCGCTGATGGGCCGCTTGACGTTGCCCAGCGTCAGCAGTTGCACGGTGAAATACTCGGGGAAGACCAGCAGGTGGCAGTCGTAGTCGGCGGCGGTGTCCACCAGGGCTTCGACCTGATCGCGAAACTGGTCGAAGGTCTGCACCGGGCGGATGAAGTACTGGAGGGCCGCGACGCGGATACGTTCAGGCTTCATGGGGTGGTCCCGTCGTTTAGGATTTTCCAGCAATGGCGAACAGGGCGACGAAGCCGCAGCGCGGACACACGTACGGCCGCACCGGGGCGTGGACGCCGGTCATTTGATAGCGCGGGATGCGCAGGGCCTGCTCGCGAAAGGACACCAGGGCCACCTCCCGGCGGCCTTTGCGCAGTTCCGACTTCCGGCAGATGGGACATACCTTGCGTTCCGCTGGCATATGCACCTCGCGCTGATTCCTGGGACGCCCTATTCCTCGGAGCCTCGCTTGCCGCCGGGACCGGAGGAAAAGGCGTCCGATGCGGAAACCCGGAAGGCCGGCGGCTGATAATTCTTCGGCCAGTGATCGGCGGGGATGGTGGTAGCGTTGCCGTCGCGCAAGGCGCCGTAATGCGGGGACATGATTTCCACCCCGCCCTCGTTGAACTTGTCCTGAATGTTCTGGTGCAGCAGGGAATAGGTGCGGGCCATCGCCGCGGGCTGGTCGGTGAACGCGTTGATCTGGTAGCTGACGTAAAAGTCGTCCAGGCTGGTTTGCAGGACGAAAGGAGCGGGCTCTTTGAGGATGCCCTCGGTGGCCAGCGCCGCGTCAATCAGCAACTGGTGGACGGTGCGCCAGGGCGCGTCGTAGCCGATGGTCACCGAGGTATGCAGAATCAAGCCCGGCTCGGCGGCGGAAGAACTGAAATTGACAATGTGGCTGCTCAACACCAGGGAGTTGGGGACGGCGATATCCACGTTCTTGATGGTGCGCACGCGGGTCACGAGCAAAGTTTTTTCCACCACGTCGCCCACGGTGTCGCCAATCTTCACCCGGTCGCCCACCTGAAATGCCCGCGTGTAAGTAAGCAGCACTCCGGCCACGATATTGGAGATGGCCGAGGTGGAACCCAGCGAGAACAGCACACCCACGAAGAGCGAAATGCCCTGGAAGGCCGGGGAATCGGATCCCGGCAGGTACGGAAAAACGACGATGGCGGCGAAGACGATCATCAGGAAGCGGACGATCTTGTAGGTTGGCTCCGCCCACTCGGCGTGGAAACCCGGCAGGGCCAGCGTGCCGCGCCCGGCCTCGCGGAAGAGGAAGCCGACAAACTTGATAGCGTAGAAGGTGACCACCGCCACCACCGCGATGAAGAAGGCATTCGGGAGAAAAGCAGCGAAGGCCGCCCACATCGTGCGCAGCGGCTGCATCACGTAATCGAGGATGGTAGCGGCGTAGCCGCGGGTCCAGGGGAAGAAACTGAGCACCAGCGGAATGTAGAAGTACAGCAAGGCCACCACCGCCACCAGGCGCGCAGCGCGGGCCGCGGCGATGAGCAGGTCGGTGATCCGGTCGGCGGAGAACAACTCCAGCCGCTGGATGCGCACGGAGCGAATCACCGTGCCACGCCAGCGTTCCAGGAGCGTGTAGAACCGGGGGAAAGCGAAATTCATCAGCCGGAGCGCCAGCAACAAGACGACGGTGGCCAACAGCGTGTACAACGCCCCCGCCAGAATGGTGCGGAAACTGTAGGCCTGCTGCTCCGCTTCCACCGCAGCGCGGATGATGGCGACGTACTCGGTGGCGAGCTCGGCGCGGGGGCGCCCGGCGGCGGCGGCGTCCCGGTCAGTGACGCTCATGATCACCAGGTCGCCGGCCACGAGGTCGGAGCTGGATTCGCCCTCGTGAACCTGGATTTGGTTTACGGAAAAGGTGCGGTCTTTCGCCAGGCGGGTGATGCGCTCGCCGATAGCGCGGGCGCGGTCCTCCGGCGCAAAAGAAAGGACACGCTCTTTGACGAAGAAGAGCGTCTTGCCCTCGAAGACCACGGGGGCCTGCGAGGGCTGGGCCGCGGCCGTGGTTCCCTGCGGTTCCGGAGCTTTCCGGGGCTGAGCGCCTAGACCACCGGCCAGCAACCACAGCCCGGCGGCGGCGGTCAAACCCAGACGGATTGGCAACGAGTGTTTCAATGGACCCTGCTGACGGCTCGATTCACGGCCCGCGGTCTCCGGGGGTACGCTGCTTCGGCGAACCATAATCTCATACTTGCAGGTCGCGCTCGGGGGGCGCAGGCCCTGCGGGGATGTGCGCGGCGCGTTCCTTGCCCGCGCGGTAGATGCCCAGGATCAACGCGGCGTTGGTGGCCAGGACCACCGAGAAAGCCACCGCGGGGAGAAAGTGGAAGTCCGGGCCGCGCGTCTCGAGGACCTGAATCCCCAGCACCGCGGTAATCAAGCCGCGGGGCATCAGCCACAGGAGAATCTCGCGCTCGCGCGGCTCCAGAGCGCGCCAGGCTTTGCGCGAGACCGCCAGGGTCAGCCAGCGCGACGCGAAGATGCTGGCCAGCGCGCCGCCCGCCGCCAGCAGGTTGCCGCGCAGCCCCCCGAACTGCACGGCCGCCCCCAGCAGCACGAAGAAGAAGGTGCGGACCAGGAAGGCCAGCTCCGAGTGGAAGCTATGCACCTGGGTGTGCAGGGGAGGCACGTCGGGCCCGCCGCCGGCAACCAGCTCCAGTTGCTCCGAGCGCAAATCGGTGAGGTTGGACAGCGCCAGCCCGAAGCCCAAGACGGCCACCAGGCCGCTGGCGCCGATGGTCTCGGTGGCCGCGTAGAGGAGCAACACCGCGGCGAAGGTCAGGATGTTCCAGAAGCGCGCCTCCGAGAGGGCCGGGAGGATCCACTGCCAGACCATGCCCAGCAAGCCGGCCAGGAGCAGGGAGGCCACCAACTCCCAGAGCACGCCCCCGAAGAAGCTTTGCAGGATGGGCCCGCCCTGCGCGGAGTAGTCCAGCAGCAGTTTAACGGCGAGCACGCCGAGCACGTCGCCGAGCGAGGATTCCACCAGCAGCGGAACTTTCACTTCATCGCGCACGTTCATTTGTTGCAGGACGGGCAGCAGGATGCTGCTGCTGGTGCAGCCCAGGACGCTGCCGATGAGCAGGGCGTCCGTCCAGTCCAGTTGGAGGCTCCAGCGCATGGTGGCGGCCACCGCCCCGGCGCTGGCGGCGAAACCGAGGATGGCCAGCAGCAAGCCGCCGGGGAAGTGCCGGACGGTCTCGCGGAGTTTGAGGTCCAGGCCGCCTTCGAAAAGGATGAGGATGATGGCCAGCGTCCCGAAGGCATGGGTGATGTCCTGGTAGCGCGTGGCGTCAACCCAGCCGGTCACCGGACCGATCAGCAGGCCCACCAGCAGCAGCACAATCACATCGGGGATGCGCGTGCGCGGGAATTGGCGGTTGGCCAGAAAGGCCAGCACCACCAGGCCGCCCAGCAGGCCGAAAAAGACAGGTAAGCTCATTCTTGTTCTGCTCGCTGCGGTAAATAGAACCACGCCAGGCCGGTGCAGGGCAACCGGCGCCGGTCTGGAAACCGCAAGTTGGACGCCCCGGCGCCTGGCCGTTACAATGGCTCCGCCGGGGATTCTCTCAGGGAGCGATCTTGGAAACGAATCCGGTTTCGACGGTGGCCTCACCCGCCGCCAAGCGCGGAGGCCTATTCGGGCTGCTGCGGCGGCAGTACGAGTGGACGCTGCACTGGGCCGATACGCGCTGGGGCCCGGCCGCGCTGGGCGTGCTGGCGTTCACGGAGTCCTCGTTCTTTCCCATTCCGCCCGATCCACTGTTGATGGCGCTGGCGCTGGGAAAGCCGCGGCGCAGCCTGAACTTCGCTCTGCTGTGCACGGTATGTTCGGTGGCCGGAGGAGTGTTCGGGTATTACATCGGGGCCTTCTTGTGGGCGTCGGTGCAGGGCCTCTTCTTTTCGGTGGTGCCGGGGTTTACGCCGGAGAACTTCAAGTATGTGCAGATGAAGTACCAGGAGAACGCTTTTCTGGCGATTTTCGCGGCGGCGTTCACCCCGATCCCCTACAAGGTATTCACGGTGGCCAGTGGGGTGTTCCAGACCGGGCTGGCGGTGTTGATTGCCGCCAGCGTGCTGGGGCGCGGGATGCGTTTCTTCCTGGTGGCGGGCCTGCTGTTCTGGCTGGGAGACGCCGCGAAGCGCTTCATTGACCGCTACTTCAACCTGCTCACGGTGGCTTTCTTTGTTCTGCTGGTGCTCGGTTTCTGGGTGGCCAGGGTCTTCCTGAAGTAGATCCCGAAACGAAGGGCAAGCTAGCAGCTTGTTGAAAAACGCTCCTGACTGTCATGCCGGGCGAAGCGAGGGGTCTGCATCTTGCAGGAAATCCCAGGAAAAGCAGATGCCTCGCCGCCTGGGGCGGCTCGGAATGACAACCTTCGGGGTTTTTCAACAAGCTGTTAGGCGGCGACCGGGGAGGTCTGCGGGGGCACAAACTGGGTCAGGTGCAGCAGCTCGCGCATACGCGGCAGGGCCGCGCGCATGGCCTGGCGTCCGGCGGCGATGACCTGTTCGGCGCGGTCGAAGGCGTCCCATTCCACGTGCTGCACATCGGGCGAGATCATCACGTCGGCGAAGCGCTCCCAGGAGGGGTTGCGGTGCTTCTGGGCGATGCTGATGGAGCGGCTGATCACCTGGAAGATGTTGGCGGGCGCCTGGCTGTTCCAGTTGTTGAAGCCCACGTCCACGCCCAGCACGTGGCGCGGGCCGAGGGCGGCCGCCGCGCGCGTGGGCACGGGCGCCACCAGGCCGCCGTCGGCCAGGCAATGCGCGCCGATGGTGACCGGCTCGAACAGGCCGGGGAAGGCGCAACTGGCCCGGATCGGCTCGATCACGTCGCCGCGGGTGAAGACGATGGGTTCGCCGGTACTCAGGTCGGTGGTGACCACCGCCAGGGGGATGCGCATCTCCTCAAAGGTCAGCGCCCCGAAGCACCGGCGGATCAGGCTGGCCATGCGGTCGTTGGAGGAGAGGCCCATGCGCGAAACGCGCCAGCGCGAAAAGTCCTTCAACCGGATGTTGCCGCACACGTCGCGAATCCGGGCCAAGGGCAGGCCGCTGGCATAGGCCGCGCCCAGGATGCTGCCCACGCTGGTCCCGGCGATGCAGGATACCGGGATGTGGTTCGCTTCCAATTCTTCCAGCACGCCAATGTGCGCGAATCCGCGAGCGAACCCTCCGCCCAGAGCCAGGCCCAGCCCGGCCGTGGCCGGCTTCATCCTGGCAGGGACGCGGGTCGCGCGGCGCCACTGCTCCAGCAAGGGGCCAATCAGCGCGTTGTAGAGTGCGCTCATGTCCCTAAGTTTGATGCGGCCAGCGGTGGAGCTCAATGAACCGTGAGCACCAAAACCGTGTAGTACGGCGGTACCCGGGGGCCGTCCTGCCGCCGGCCTGGCCACAGGTATCGTGTGTAGAATGAATAAACTAGAAGGCACTAGTACCTCCGATTGCCTCTGTTTGAAGCCCCTGTACCATTGAGGCCCGCGCAACCCGGCCGCACTATGGCCGCTGTACGACGCAGCCCACATCGCACTGAGGAGAAACCAACATGGACGGCGGCTATTCACTCTGGTTCGGGCAACCCGTAGTTCTGCAAGTAGCAGCGGGCGAGATGCGCGTTCCGCTGCGCGGCACGCTGGTTGGCGAAACCCGCGATGCGGTGCGCTTCCGCATCGGGGACGGCTGGGACGTGGACATTTACAAGACCATGGTGCTGGCGGTGGAGGAGGAGAACTGGGCCAGCATCGTCACCTGAGGACAGAGGCAACCCCGGCCTAAGCCATTGCATCTAAATACTATAGGGCGGAAATCCTATGGAAAACCAAACTCAAGCCGAAGTGGACGAGCAGCGGGCCATCGTGCTCACCGGGCTATCCCGCAGTGACCTGCGCAGCCTGGCCCACCAAGCCCGCCTCGGCCATGAGACCGGCGGCGAGGAAATGGTCTTCACCTACGACGAGCTTCGCCAGTTGTGCGTGATGGCCGCGGCCTCGCACCTGTAGTTTCCTGGTTGCCCCGGTGTTCTGGGCGGGGCGAAGCGTCTCGCCGAGCAGACTCTTCGCCGCGCTCAGAATCCAGACCCAAAAATTCTTAGGCCGTGACCCAGAGACGGGGAAATAAGGGCCCTTCGGGGCGAACCATTTCCTGCCGGGGTCGCGGCGATCGGAGAGAGCGCATTGAGCACAGTAACCAGCATCGCCAGATGGTCCCCGGCCATGAACACGGCACCGGCGGGCGCGGGCCTGGATCGCGTGCTGCCCGCGGGATTCCTGGACTTCCTGCTGCCGCTGCACCGGGAGTTCACCCCGCGGCAGCAGGAAGTGATCGCCCGGCGCGAGGAGGCGCTGCGCGGCGCCCATCATGGTTTGCTGCCGCAGCACGCCGAGCCCGGCGTGATCCACCACGGTGATTGGAAGGTCGAGCTGCCGGCCTGGTGCGCTGACCAGCGCAACCAAATGACCGGCCCGGCCGACGACGCCGAGCTGGTGGTCAAAATGCTCAACTGCGGCGCGCCCGGGGTGATGCTGGACCTCGAAGACTCGATGGCCAACACGTGGGAGAACCTGCTGCGGGGCGCGGGCAACATCCATCTGGCCCTGCGCGGGACGCTCACCTATTTCGACCAGAAGCGCCAGCGCGTGGTGGCCATCGCGCCGAGCCAGACGGTGCTCTGGGTCCGTCCGCGCGGTCTGCATCTGAGCCAGGCCGGCGTGTTCAGCGGCGAGACCGCGTCCGCGTCGCTTTTCGACGTGGCCCTGGTGGCCTACCAGGCCAACGCGGCTGAATTGCGCCACCCGCTGTCGTTCTACATCCCCAAGTCGGAATCGGCGGAGGAAGCGCGGTGGTGGCGCGACCTGTTCCGGGTGATCGCCCGCGCCAAGGGCTGGCCCGCGGACTACATCAAGTGCATGGCCCTGGTGGAGTCGCACCCGCTGGCGTTCCAGATGGAGGAGTTCCTCTATCACCTGCGCGACCACATCGTGGGGCTGAACCTGGGCCGCTGGGATTACATGGCCAGCCTGATCCACTTTCACCTGCACGACCCCAAGTGGGTGCTGCCGGATCGGAATACCATCCCGCACGACGTGCCGTTCTTCCAGAACCTGCGCACGTGGATGCCGGAGATATGCCACCGGCGCGGGGTGCTGGCCATCGGCGGCATGACCGCGCTCTTCCCCGACCGCGGCGACGCCGAGTTGAACGCGCGCGCGCTGGCGGTGCTGGAACAGGATAAGCGCAATGAGGCGCAGTGCCTGATGGACGGCGCGTGGACCGGCCACCCGGACCAGAACGAAATCGCCGTGCAGCAATTCCCGGCGCCGAACCAGCTCCCGGCGCGGCCGGCGGGGATCCCGGCGCAGCCGGATCTGCGCCCGCGCCCGGATGGGGTGGGCAGGCGGACCCTGGCCGGGACACGCGCGGCCATCCGCACCGTCATTCGCTACCGCGCGGGCGTGCTGGCCGGCCGGGGCGCCAGCCTGCTGGACGGTTACATGGAGGACCTGGCCACCGAGCGCATCTACCGGCTGATGATCGCGCAGCGGCTGCGGCATTCCGCGGGCGTCGCTATCCAGGATGAACAGGGCCGCCCCGTGCGGCATACACCGGAATTGGTGGGCCGGCTCTTTGACGAAGAATTGGCGCGCATCCTGGGGGAGCTGCCGGCGGATTCCGATCCGGCGCTCGGCGAATGGAGCCGCGAGGCGCGCTACATCAGCGAAAACATGATTCTCGAAGGGCATTTCAATCCCGTGTAACACAGCGGTGGCCCGGCAGTCTCGCGAGCCGGCCAGATTTGAGCTCTACGGACCTAACGAATTCTTGAAAGGAGGATTCCATGACATGGAACAAAGGGACCGGCAAAGGCAACGGCAAGGGCAATGGAAAGGGCCACGGCGTGACGCCGATGGAAGCTCGCTGGGCGGGCATCGAACGGCCCTACACGCCCGCGGACGTGGCGCGGCTGAGCGGCTCGATCAAGATTGAACACACTCTGGCGCGCGTGGGCGCGGAGAAACTCTGGCGGCTGATGCACACGCAGCCGTATGTGAACGCGCTCGGCGCGCTCACCGGCCACCAGGCCATGCAACAGGTGGCGGCGGGCTTGAAGGCTATTTACGCCAGCGGCTGGCAGGTGGCCGGCGACGCCAACGACGCGGGCCAGGTCTATCCCGACCAGAGCCTCTATCCTGTAGATAGCGTCCCCAATCTGGTGCGCCGCATCAACAACGCGCTCACCCGCGCGGACCAAATCCAGTACGCCGAAGGCAAGAACGACGTGGACTGGTTCGCCCCGATTGTCGCCGACGCCGAAGCGGGCTTCGGGGGCAACCTCAACGCCTTCGAATTGATGAAGGCCATGATCGAGGGGGGCGCCGCCGGCGTCCATTTCGAAGACCAGCTTTCGTCCGCGAAGAAGTGCGGCCACCTGGGCGGCAAGGTGCTGGTGCCCACCCGGGAGTTTATTCAGAAGCTGGTGGCCGCGCGCCTGGCCGCCGACGTGATGGGCGTGCCCACGGTGATCATCGCGCGCACCGACGCGCAGAGCGCGCAGTTGCTCACCAGCGACGCCGACCCGCGCGACCGCGCCTTCATCACCGGCGAGCGCACCCCGGAAGGCTTCTTCCGCATCCGCGGCGGCAACGACTGCGCCATCGCCCGCGGCCTGGCTTACGCGCCTTATGCGGACCTAATCTGGTGCGAAACGTCCACGCCCAACCTGGAAGAGGCGCGCCAGTTCGCCGAAGCCATCCAGGCCAAGTTCCCGGGGAAGATGCTGGCCTACAACTGCTCGCCGTCGTTCAACTGGCGCAAGAATCTGGACGACGCCACCATCGCGCGCTTCCAGCAGGAGTTGGGGGCCATGGGCTACAAGTTCCAGTTCGTCACCCTGGCCGGGTTCCACGCGCTGAACCTGAGCATGTTCGAGCTGGCCAACGCCTATCGCGACGCCGGCATGACCGCCTACGTGCGGCTCCAGGAAGTGGAGTTCGCCCGCGAGAAGGACTCCGGCTACGCCGCGGTGAAGCACCAGCGCTTCGTGGGCACCAAGTATTTCGACGACGTGGCCCAGACCATCGCCAGCGGGAAGTCCTCGACCACCGCGCTGAAGGGCTCCACGGAGGAGCAACAGTTCGAGCACTCCGCGCACGCGTAGCAGAAGTGATGAGTGACGAGTGATGAGTGGCGAGCACAAGGCCTGACCATGCCGTTGCCCCGAAGGGGTCACTCGTCACTGGCCACTTGTCACTCGCCACTGATTTTTCTATGCGGGCCGGGCGGCCACTGGGCGGCCAGTGGCCAGCGACCCGCGACCGGCAAGGGGCTGTCCTGGTTTTGCTCGCCGGTCGCTGTTCACGGGTCGCCGCTTCTGTCCCCGCGCCGCCCGGCGCCGCGCCAGTTCCTGGAGAGTCGAGGTTTGAAAATTGGAGGTTGGATTGTCGAATCGCTAGCGGTTGCTTCAAAAGCGGCGTCCAGCCACTAGCCACTCGTCACTCGCCACTGATCTTCAGGTGCCCTACCGCCCCATGCCCCCGCCCCGGGGCTGTCCCTCAGCAGCCCCGGGGCATTTTTCCGAGCCCTGTGGAATGTCTTCATTGACGAATTCCACTTCTAATTCTCCTTTGTCACCGGCCTCACTCCTAAATAACGCTTTACATTATTAACGCGAATCGTAAGGGTGGTGTGCGTGATCCGCAGTTTCCGCGACAGGGACACGAAGGAGCTTTGGGAGACCGGGCGGAACCAGCGACTGCCGGCGGACCTCTGGACCGCAGCCTTGCGCAAGCACTTGATGTCATCCGGAGCGAAGCGAGGGATCTGCATTTTGCAGAAAATGCCGGGAAGTGCAGATTCCTCGCCGCCTGCGGCGGCTCGGAATGACAACCTTCGGGGTTGTTTCAACAAAGGTGCTAGAACCTAGCGCCCAGCACCGGAGCTTAGAGAACCTAGCACCCAGCACCGG
>Ga0187893_10003445_pt1 | contig 32072 bp, 44 predicted proteins | sample MA1701074metaG_FD_139574 | JGI IMG/M metagenome (GOLD analysis project Ga0187893, IMG submission 139574) | White microbial mat communities from a basaltic lava cave in the Kipuka Kanohina Cave System on the Island of Hawaii, USA - MA170107-4 metaG ...
ATGATTCCGGTAGTGGCGGGAGTGGTGATGTCACTATCATTTCGCCTCTGCCATTACCAGTTTCTACAAAGAATGACTTAACACCACTTTCTCCTATGGCTGCAATAGTAGGAACTTCTAGTTCACAAGTAGTTGCAGCCAATGCAGATAGGACCAGTTTGAGATTGATAAATACTTCGACCAATCGAATTTCACTTGGATTTGGTTTTCCTGCTGTATTGGATAGTGGATTAACTTTATTTCCAAATGGTGGCACGTTTAACATGGATGAATATGATTATGATACTAGTGCAGTGAATGCAATTGCATCTGCTGCTGGAAGTAATCTAGCTATACAAGAATATGAATAATGGCTGTAATTAATCCCAGTTCATCTATTGTTGATGTAAAGCAGACTGAAGTTGATTTTGGCGCGTTGCCTTCTTTCCAGCAAATATTTATTGTAACTGATTCCGATGTAACTCCAACGTCTCAATTAATAGGAACTGTAGCATACGAAGCACCTACTGGAAAAGATTTAGATGAAATGGAGATGGATGATATTGATATTAAATTTGGTCCTGGAAGTGGTCAGTTCGATGTAATAGTAACTGGAATGGAAGGTTACTTGGAAGGTAATTTTAAGATAAATTATCTAGTTGGCTAATTAAATGGCAGTTATTAAATCCGGTGCGAGCACAGACCAATGGACAATAGACCCAACTTCTAAAGCGGGTCGAGTCACTCTTTATGATTCTGCTGGAAATGAAATTACTACTATTTCTATTAGTGGAACTGTTACTGTTCAGCAATCAACTGCAGCGAATTTAAATGCAGAAGTAGTAGGTGATATTGCCCATGATTCTGCAATAGCTGGAAATCCTATAGCAGTTGGTGGGGTGTCCCAAGATATGGATGACACTGCTCCACCAAATAGAGTTAGTGCGGAAAACGATGCAACTCGTATAGCAACTGATAGAGATGGCACTCAGTTTGTTCATCCACATGGCCCACAAATCTGGTCATATCACTCTAATGGTTCTGCAGCTTTAACAGATGCTTCTGTTCATGCAGCACCTGGAGCAGGACTTAGTCTTTATGTAACATCAATAGTCGTTTCTACAGGAGCTGCAACAGCACTTAACGTATTTTTTGAAGAAGGCTCTACAATTGTTCTTGGTCCTTACTATCTTGAAGCTGTTGCAGGTAGAGGACTTGCACTTTTCTTCCAAGTTCCTAAGAAGATTACTGCGAACACTGCATTAACTGTTACTACATCAGCAGCAATTGCTCAGTGTGTAGATGTAATGGGATTCACTGCTTCAGGTTAAAGATAAAAGAGGTTGTTAATCATATGGCTACTTTAACTATGGCAGACGCTGGAGAGATTCGAGAGTCAATCTATCAAGTTGGACTTGGTAAAGAAGAATTAAAAGCACTTCCAGCCATTCCATCACAATCACAGCAATTAACAGCATTTCAAGCATTAGAAGACCGGCTTATAACATTATTTCCAACGCTGAAAATAGATATTGAAATAGCATTTGGTTTAACGGTCACGAATATTCTTGCACAGAAAATTGTTGTGGGTTATTTGAAATGGAAGATTAAAAAATTGTTAGGATTATAATATATGGCATCACATAGAATGTCAATTCTTGGTAACGAGCGCCCTGATTCAGGTGTTCTCCTAGATTTGATTTCAAATCAGATTACTGCAGCAACTGCGCCATCGATTGGTAATAATCTAGCATGGGTAATGAATGATGCTGGTGCTGATGAAGGAATATATGGCACTTTTGATATTCCTGAGAATTACGTTGGTTCACCAACAATTATTGTAAAAGCTGTTCTTGACGGCGCCCCAGGCGCTGCAGATACATTAGGATATGGATTCAGAAAGCGTGCAAATGCTGATAATGAAGTTGCAGATGGAACTTTTGATGCTGAGCAGACAATATCTTCAACAATAGGTTCAAATGGTGGTGGCTATAGTAATGAAGATGAATGTAATCTCACAATTACATTAACTGCTGGAGATTATGCTGTTGGGGACCAAGTAGAGTTTTATCTGTATATTGATGCAAGTGGAACATCATATGCAGGGAATGTACTTTTGCGTGATGCTATTTTTCGGTATTCGGATGTATGATGGCGACACTTTTTAATGCAACTGCGGAGACCTTTGGACGAACAGCTAACTTACCATCTATTTCTTCGTTCACAGTAATGGGGTGGATTTATCTAGTTAGTGATGTCAATAATCAAGTTGGAATGTTCAGGTTTGGTAATTCAGGCCCCGATTTGAACTATGAGCTTGTTACACTTAGTGATGGAACCACACTTTCTACCTGGAATGGGGCTGTAGGAGCTAGTTCTGTATCAGGATCAGCGCTTTCCTTAGCTACGTGGTATCATGTTGCCATAACTGTTTCTGGCACGGGTGCTGGACAATTCTTAGCGTATCTTAATGGAGTTCTGGATATTACTAATAATGGAGATGCAACTAACACAGCTGTTCAATTGGACATTTCTCAAGATATAGGGTCAAGTAAAAATATCCGTATCGCAGCGGTTAAAGTCTGGAGTGCAGCGTTATCGGCTACTGATATAATCTCAGAAATGAGACAGTACGCACCAGTACGCTGGTCTGATCTTAATGCTTGGTATCCAATGCTTAATGCAGCAACAGATAATAATGATTTTAGTGGGAACGCTAATAACCTGACTATTACTAATGGTTCTCCAACAACAGCAGAAGGGCCTCCACTCCCTTGGATGCGTTACAAAAATCGAAAAGCTTCATTCACAACAGCAGCAACAAATCGAGGATGGTATATCAGTTCAGCTGGTGGTTGGTGGTAGGTAAGGAAATTTATGACAACAACATTTTGGATGGTATATCAGGGAACTAGTATCAATAATGTGGTTGCATTGTTTAGACAACAGAATGATGCCAATACCTATGCAGCTACTAATCCTGAATATGTTGTAGTGAGGGCAGAAATTGAAGTCCCTTTTAATGCGTATCCTGCGCAACTAGTAACACCAGTATAATAGTAGTGAGTAATTTGGAACAATGGAATGGGCTTCCCTAGGAGTTCTATTATCACTTTGTGTATTTGTTGCGACAGTGATATATAACACTGGAAAGGTTGCATCGCGCGTGGAAGCATTAGAAAAATGGCGCTGGACCATGCGCGAGGATATGCATGAGATTTCAGATATTCTAACTAGGATGCAAAATGAATTACATCGTCTCACTACTCTAATAGAGGAAAGAACGGAAAGACGAGGGGATAGACGAAATGACTAACAAACAAACAGGTTATTTAGTATTTCTAGCATCAGTTGGTATGATGTTGGGATTGCTAGCACTTGATGTTCAGAAATTAACTACATGGACTGATGTAACTACTCCGCAGTTCATCGCGGAATTAATGGGTCATCTCGCGTCAGTTATTGCAGCTTTCGTTGGAGGCAAATTAATTCCAACTGAACCTACTAATCAAAGGTCTGATGATGCCTCTTGAATTTGATGATGCAATCAATAAACATCTCGATGACAATGCTGAGAATTCCCTTGAAGCAACTGTTAGCAAGGATGGAGTAGGCGCCGAAATCAAACGAACTTGGAATAATGGTTGGGGAATTGCAGCATATATAAAGAGTAAATGGAGTAAGAAAGAAACTGAAGCTGGTGCAAAAATTACTAAGACTTGGTGAATTAAGACTTGGCAATAAATGACTACTGGCAATAAGGAATGGCGCCCAACTAAAAAGCAGGAAGTATTGGTATCTCTACCTGATACTATTCTTGAAGCTTTCTATGCAGGTGCTGTGGGTGCAGGTAAAACTGATATACTTCTTCTGCTTCCATTCCTTAAAGGTTGGCATAGAAAAGCAGGATTCAAAGCTCTATTTTTGCGGCGCACTTTCACTGAATTGAAAAACGAAGTTATTCCAAGAACTCAAACTGGTAATATTCGATTCGACCAATTTGGTGGTAAATATAATACCAATGATAAAGTATGGACATTTCCAGAATTCGGTTCATACTTTTTCTTTGGCCATTGTGAAAATGAAAAGGATGTATACAATTATGATTCAATGCAGCCTAATTGTGTTCTATTTGATGAGTTAACTTCATTTCTTGAATTCCAATATCTTTATATTACTCTTACTCGTGTTCGTTCTATTCTTGGAAGTGGATTACCAGCAGTAGTAAGAAGTGCAAGTAACCCAGGTAACATTGGACATAATTGGGTTAGACAAAGATTCATTGACCCCGCACCAAAAGGATTCAAATTAATTAGAGGCAAAAGTGGAATTAAAAGAATTTTCATTCCTGCTACAGTTAATGACAATCCTCATATCGACCCAGTATATAGACAGTCACTTGAGGCATTGCCTGAAGCAGAGAAACAAGCTAAACTATATGGTAATTGGTCTGCATTTGAAGGTTCAGTATTCAGTGAATTCAGAGAGAAACATTATCCTGATGAACCAGAGAATGCTCTCCACATAGTTAAGCCATTTGATATTCCAGCGTTTTGGCCACGTATTGTTACAATCGATTGGGGCTATGCTCCTCCAGCAATGACCTATGTCGGTTATGGTGCAATTTCACCAAGCAAAAGAATTTACTTCTATAGAGAACAATCTTGGCAAAAGACATCTATAGAAGAATGGGGTGGACACGTTAAAGCATTTATTGATAGAGAAAATCCTCGCATCATTCGAGTTTGTAAAAGCGCGGGGCAACATCGTGGACAGAAAACTATTCAGGAACAAATTGAAGAAGCACTGAATAGACAAATTGAACTGACTGATAATTCACCAGGAAGTCGAGTAGCAACTAAACTGGTATTGCATGAATACCTAAGGTGGAAACAGAAGTTTGTTCCAGTTAATGAAGTTCCAATTTACGATGAAGAAAAAGCTCAGTGGATTCTACGTAACAAAGGATTAGAATCCTATAAACTTTATTTATCGATATTTGACCAAATTGAAGAGGAACAGAATCTTCCCAAGTTACTTATATTTGAACAGTCACCCGAAGGAAATGAAATCAAATTACTACCAAATGCAATCAAGACATGCGTATATGATAAGACGCACACACAGGACGTTGCAGAATTCCCAGGTGACGATGCTTACGATGTTATTCGTTATATGGTTGAATGTGCTGATAACTATTTTGGTGAAGCTGAGTCTGAGTTTAAGAAAGTTCAAAAACAGCAAGAACTTATTGATAAACTTACAAGAGACCAAGACTGGACAGCATTCTATCGAAATTCATTAGTAGTTGAATCTCAAACGAAGATTCAACCGATTAATCGTTATCATAGGAAGAGAATTCACTAATGGCTCCAAAATTTAAATTATTTGATCCCTCGCGGTTGAACTTAGAACAGCAACGGGATTTTGCTGCGCTAACAAGAAATACTGGAGGTAATTTCACTAATCTTGGTGGTGAAGAAGGATTAATGAAAAGGTATGGACAGCGTTCTCCACTTCCTATTGCTGGTGGTGGAATTAGTATTGGCGGGCCAACAAATCTTCCTCCAATGCTAATGAGTGACCCTATTAGTCCAACAGGACCATTTAATAAACCTCCAATGCCAATGGCTGGACCAATATCTCCTACTGGTCCATTAAATAAACCCCCAATGAGTGGACCTATTAGTCCAATAGGGCCGACAAATAAACCACCTATTAATCCCATTAGTCCAACAGGACCATTTAATAAACCTCCTATAAAACGTAAAGTTCCCTCTGTAGGTAGTCCTTCTAGTAGAATGATGAATAAGATGGGAGTAAGATAATGGCAGGTGATCCTTCTGCTGGTTTTCTGGAACGTATTTTTAAGAAGAAAAGGAAGACAGATATTGAACTTCCTAATGAATCTGGTATGGTAGATAAAAGAATTCCTGATATTCCTGGAGCATTTTCAAAGGCTGCTAAGAATTTTAAGGAATATCAGCGGAAGAAGATTCTTTCTAGAAAAAACTAATGCCTGCTGAACCTACTTCTGCTTCGCTAGCACGATTACTACGGAAACCACCTAAAGTGGAACGGAAAGAGTTGCCTACGAAAGGAATTGACCCTACTTGGTTGTCACAAGGTTTTGAAGGAATCATGGATATTATTCGTGGTTCATTAGGTGGTGGAACTGGAAATAAAATGAATCTAGTAGGAGAAATGCTTGGTATGGCAGTTCCTGTTAGTAAAACACTTAAAGGCGGTATAAGTAGAATGAAAGGATTACCCGCGCAATTTACTCCTTCTCCAGGAGAATATGATGAAGCTGGTAGACTTCTTTCATTAGGTCCATCAGCTCCTTCTGAATATCTTTCTGGAGTTAAAAGAATAGAAGGACCACAAATAGATTGGGCTGAAGAACAATTTAGAAAAGCTACTAGGCGTAATCCTATTTCTGCTCCTGAAGGATATCAGCAGGAACAATTTAGGAAAGCGGTGAAGCGATGATTAAATGGATTCATCATTTACTTAATCCTCATTGTGAACATTGTATTGAAGAGAAACTTGAAAGTTCTATTTGTAAAAGCTGTGAGACTTTGAAATCAATACTAGAAATTTCAAATCATGAAAAACAGAAATTACTTGAAAGACTTCTTGAAAAACCTGAAACAGAACTGGTTAAAGAGAAGATTGAAATAACTGCTCCTAAATTAATGAATTGGAAAGTTAGGCAGCAAATGCTAGAAGCTGAAGATAGGAAACGTGCTCAGTTATTACGGGACTACAAGAAAACTGAGGAATTAGAAAGTCAAGTTTTGGATAACAAAGAAGAGGAAAAAGTAAATGGTTAACCATACTCTTACAATTACTGGAACAACTGGGCCAGACCAAGATGTAACTACACTTTTATTTGAATATGTTACTGATTTGAATTTTGATTTGGTGCGAGGGGTTCTCACTGTTTTCTATAATAAAAATGGCACCATTCTTAATCAGGCGTTTGATTACACTCTTGTTACTACTGTTACTTGGACTATCACTTCTGGTATGACTGCTGTTGTGGTTTCATAAGTGGTTTCCTAAGTAAGAATTAGGAGATAAATAGAAATGCCAGTTAAATCAGCTAAGCAATTTCGACTGATGCAAGCTGCAAAACATGGTTCACTAAAAGCAGGCGGCCCAAGTAAAGAAGTTGCTGAAAAGTTTTTGAGGAAGACTAGTGAAAAACAGAAATCTAAATTTGCTCGTTCTAATTATTGATTAATAATGGCAACGAAGCTGAGTGATGAAGAAAAACGACTATTAAAACAAATAGTCGACCATTTCGAGAATGAGGATAGAGACGTAAGAGATAGACAGATTCGTCTATGGAAACGTCTTAAACTCATGTGGGATGGATTTCATAGAATCTGGTATAGTGAAGTTGCGCACGATTGGCGTGTATGGGATGAAGTTCAGGACTATGATACGTCTAACCAGGAATATTATGATAAGCCTATCAATGTATTCCGGGCTTATCTTGAAACGATTATCGCGGCATTATCAACTACTATTCCACCAATTAAATGTTATCCAGATGATGCGGATTCTCCTCTTGATATTGCTACTGCTAATGCTGGAGATAAAATAGCTGACTTGGTTCAGAAGCATAACGATGCTTCAATGATTTGGTTACAAGCTCTTTATGTTTATTGCACAGAAGGAATGGTTGCAGCATATAATTATACTGATGAAGATGAAAAGTATGGGACTTATGAAGAAGATAAATATGAAGATGTTCAGGAAGAAATAGAAACTCTTAATTGCCCTGAATGTGGTGCTGTAATTAATCCTGATGAATATGACCCTTCTATTGAAACTTCTGAGCAATTAATGAATGAAGTACCAGAAGAATTAATGGCAATGAATGATATGATTTCGTGTCCTTCCTGTGGTAATTCTATAGACCCAATTACAGGCAAGGAAGAGATTACTGTAACTCGTTTAGTTGGTAAAATCAAGAAACCAAAAGCAAGACAATGCATTGAAGTATATGGTGGTCTCTATATAAAAGTTCCTAATTACGCTAAAAAGCAATCAGATATTCCTTATCTTCTTTATAGTTACGAAACGAACTATGCTCTCGCGAGGCATCATTATCCTGACATCAGAGATAAAATTCATCCTGGACAAGGTAATCCTGCAGAACCATATGCTAGATGGGGTAGAAATAATCCACAGTATCAGGGCGAATATCCGATAGATACTGTTACTATTCGTAACTGTTGGCTTCGTCCATCAGCATTTGAAATTCTTGAGGATGAAGATGAATGTAATTTACTTAAGAAGAGATTTCCAAATGGTGCTAAAGTAGTATTTGTTGAAGAAGAATGCGCAGAAGCACGAGATGAATCACTTGATGACCATTGGACTCTTACTTATAATCCTCTCGCGGATTACTTAGTGCATGATCCAATTGGATTGCTGCTCACTTCAATTCAAGAAATTACTAATGACTTAGTTTCACTTACAGTCCAAACAATTGAGCATGGTATTCCACAAACATTTGCTGACCCAAATGTTCTTAATTTTGACCAGTATAGGCAAATGGAAACTATTCCTGGTGGAGTATACCCTGCTACTGCTAAATCAGGACGTTCAGTTGGAGATGGATTTTATGATGTAAGAACTTCTACTTTGTCACAAGAAGTAATTCCATTCATAAATATGGTCCAGTCATTTGGACAAGTAACATCTGGTGCTCTTCCAAGTCTTTTTGGTGGTCAATTAGAAGGAAGTGAAACTGCCTCTCAATACTCAATGAGTAGAGCACAGGCATTACAGAGACTACAGAGTACCTGGAAAATGTTTACTGTATGGTGGAAACAGATTTTCGGTAAGGTTATTCCAGCATACATCAAAACAATGAAGAGTGATGAACGAGTTGTGCAAAAGAATGAACTTGGGGGATTTGTTAATATTCTAATTCGTAAAGCAGAACTTGAAGGTAAGATTGGTTCTATTGAATTGGAATCGAATGAGAATCTTCCAATGTCATGGAATCAAAGGCGCGATATGGTAATGAAGTTACTTGAGGCTAATAATCCTCAGATACTTCAACTTATTGCACATCCAGAGAATTTACCACTTATTTACGAGGCAATTGGCATTACTGATTTCTATGTTCCTGGTGAAGATGATAGGAACAAACAATACAATGAAATTCGTCAATTGGTGATTAGTGAACCAATTATTCAATCAGTTACTCCTGAAGAAGAATTTGCTGCTGTTGAAGCAGGAATGCTTCCACCTGAACCAATGGAAATGCCATCAGTTGAAGTAAATCCAGAAATTGATAATCATATTATTGAATTTGAAATTTGTCGTAAATGGTTAATTAGTGAAGAAGGCCAGATTGCAAAGATTGAAAATGAAGCAGGTTATAGAAATGTTCTTCTTCATGCTTTGCAGCATAAGCAATTCATGATGCAGTCAATGATTCCTAATGAGACTGGTGCTGCTCCATTAGAGAATCCAACAGAAAATACTGAAGCACCAATTCAAGGTGAAGCAAATGTCGGAACTACTCAATGATGAATTGAATGAGGAATTAGTCGTAACAGATGAAGAGGAATTAAAGGAAGAAGAATTAAAAGAAGAAGAGGAACCTGAAAAAGAAGAAAAAGAAAAAGATGAACTTGATGAAATTGAAGAAGATTTAAAGGAACCTGATGAAGACAACCTGGAACTAACCACTCCAGTTAAAAGGCGAGAAATTTTAGCTAAGTATCCACAACTTTTCAAGGATTTTCCATATCTTGAGAAGGCTTATTATAGAGAGCAGCAGTTTACAGAATTAATTCCTACGATTGATGATGCGAGGGAAGCTGTTAGTAAAGCGAATACTCTTGATAGATTTGAATCAGACCTTTCTCGGGGTAATATTGAAACCACTCTTAAAGCAATAAAGAGTGGTGAAGGTTTTGAGCAGATGGTAGATAATCTGCTTCCGACTTTGGCATCAATTGATAAGGATGCATATATTCATGTAACTGGAAATATTATAAGAACCACTGTAATGAATATGATTAATTATGCAAAAGAGAAAAATAATGAAGAAGTAATGGAAGCTGCAAGAATCCTTAATGAGTTAGTATTTGGCACTACCAAAATTGAAGAGCCAAAGAATCTTGCTAAACCTAGAGATGATAGTAAACAGGAATTGGAAAATGAACGTATTGCAATTGTTCAGGAACAGTTTGAAAATGTAAGGGATGAATTAAGTAATACCTTGAACAATGTTGTTAAAGGGTTAATTTCAAGTAATATTGATCCTAACGATTCGATGAGCAATTGGACTAAAAAGAATGCAATTCGAGACTGCCACGAGAAGTTAGAGTCTCTTCTTAGTAATGATAAAAGACTCCAAGCAGTTATCGATAAATTGTGGGAAAATGCATTTAGAAGTAGATTTTCTAAACCATCGAAAGACCAAATCAAATCGGCTTGGATTTCTAGAGCTAAATCACTGTTGCCTGCAGTATTGAAACAGGCCCGAAATGAAGCTCTAAAAGGTGCAGGTAAAAGAAGTAATGATGAGGATGACACTCCTAAAAAAGGTCCAGTTCCTGTGGGTGGTCCTAAAAAGGTAATGGGTAACAAGAATAATTCACAAAAATCAAAGGAAATTCCAGCAGGAGTATCTACTCTGGATTTTCTAATGAGTGATGATTAGCTCATAAGGGCTAGGGAAATGGAAAAATTATGGCAGTAGCTGAACAACAGGTAGTAGCTCTAGAATTAGAGCGCGTAATTCCTAAGATTCGTGTTTTGTTTGAACGGGATGATGTGTTCTTTGCACATATTCAGAAGCGAGATGTGGAAAGAATTAGTTATCGCCAGATGCGAATTCCTCTTGAAATTCGTCCTGGTGGTAGCTTTCAGTATTTTAATCCTAATGGTGGTGATTTGGGTCGCGGGGGTGGTCCTACTTGGGATAAGGCAGTAGTTAATTCAGTATTTGTAAGTGAGAATATTGAATATACTAAACTTACTCAGTGGGCTACTGATTCTGACCGTAAAGCAATTACTAATGCTGTTAGGAGACTTACTGCAACTGCATTGGATGAATTGCGGCGACAGCTTGATGCTCAGATGATGCAAGCTGGAACTGGTGTAATTGGAACGATTACTACTGTTAGCACAAGTGGTGGAGTAGATACTTATACTCTAACTACTGATGGATTTGGTGCGCGTCTGATGCGTTTTGGTCAGACTATTCAGGTGTTTGATTCTACTCTTGCAACAAATCGCGGTAGCGGAACCATTACTCAGTGGGATGTCGAGAATAAGACTATTCAAGTCACTCCTGCTATTGCTGGTGCTGTTGCTACAGATTTGATTGTAACAGCGGGTATTGATTCTCCATTGTCATTGCCTGCATTGTATGGTGTTCCTTATCATCACAGCAATGCATCGACTGGAACATGGCTTGGATTCAGCCGTTCATCGAATCCCGAAATTCGTTCCAATCGTGTTAATGCTGGTGGTTCTACTTTGTCGTTGCCACTTCCTCGATTGGCAATTAATAAGATTGGTAATCGAGTTGGTTTGAAGAATAACTTTAAACCAATGGCATGGATGCATCCTGCTCAGAAACAGGCTTATGAACAGATTGGTCAGCTTGTTTCAACTATTTTCAAGGAACCAAAAGAGCAGGGATTGAATATGTATTTTGACCGTATGCAAATGGCTGGTGCAGAGGTCAATGTGTCATTTAATTGGAATACTAAACGTATTGACTTTGTATCTCCTGAAGTTTGGGGTCGTGGTGAAACACTTCCAATTGGATTCTATACCACGGATGGGCGTAAGATTTTTGAAATTCGTGGGTCATCGGGTGGAGTTGCAACAGCTGAAATTTTCTACATGGTCGTTGGAACTCAGTTCTTCGTAAACAATCCAGCAGCAACAGCTTATATTGATAATCTGTTGGTGCCAACTGGTTACTAGAAAAGAGAGAAATCATGAGTGACCTTCTACATCAAAATTTCTCTACTGTTCAGAGTAATCAGCAGCCTGCTCCACCGACAATTGCAAGTGCAGCTACTATTACTCCCACTACACGTTTCTCGTTTGTTAGTGGAACTGCACAACTGGAGAATATCACTTCACCCACAACTGGGTATGGTGAAATTGTATTGATGTTTACCAACGCGGCACCTGGAGTATTTCTGACTACTGGTAATATTCTAACTGCTTACCAGCCAATTCAGAATCGACCTGTAACTTTGTATTACGTGCAGCAAACTGGTAAATGGTATGTTCAAACAGTAGCGTAGTTTATTCTTGGCTGGGGCTTCTTGAATTTGGATAAGAAGCCCTGGCATTATTGCTGGCCGAGAATAGGAGAAAAATAAAATGGGTAATTTGGGTGGCGGAAGTATTTGGCCTTCAATTAAGGCTTATGCAAGTGGAGCATCACTAACAGGACTTCCATTTGCAAGGAATCAATGGTATGTAGGTGCATTGTCTCCTGTATTTGGAACTCAAGTAGGAACAATTTCAGAAATGCTGGCACTCGCGCAACCTGGAGACGTTGCATTTCTAGGCCCACAGCAACATACAGAAGGTAATTTGGTTATTCCAGCAACACTAACCAATTTTACTATGATTGGTGCTGGTAATCGTGGTTCAGCTTTTATTGAACCATCTACTGCTGGAGATGAAGGACTAACAGTTCTAGCAGATGATGTAACTCTAATCAATGTTGGAGTTGCTGATGGTGGTTCGGGTGATTATGGTTTGTCTGTTGGTAGCCAAACTGTATCGCCTGATAGATTCCGTGCATACGGTTGTAAATTTGAAGGAAGTGCAATTGGTGCTCGATTGTATGGCGCGGGAGATATTCTACTTGATGATTGTGAATTTGCTTGGGCTAACGTGGGACTACAATTCAGAGCAAATGATATTGGATTTGTTACGCAGGCTTTTGTCCAGCGTAGTAGATTCCATAACAATGCTACTGCTTGTGTCAGTCATAATGCAGCTAGTCAGGTAGTTAACAATCTTCAGTTATGGAATAACATTTTTGACCAACTTGAAGATGGGACTGAACCAGCTGATTTCATTTTGCTTTCAGATAATGGAAACACTGGAGTTATTGCAGGTAACATGTTTGCAATTGCAACTAATGATACTAATAAATTAACTATTGGAACTGGATTGATGTGGGCACCAAATGGAACTGAAGCTGGTTGGTCTACGGCTAGACCTGCATAGAAAGGAGAATAAACAATGCCACAGGATGCAATTCAGCGTCGTTTTGAAGTTGGACAAGTTGTTAATGTTCCTTGTATCGTTACTGCTGTGGGAGGTGATGGAGCAGAACCTACAGTAACAATGACAACTAAGTATGCAGGATTCAATGGTAATACTGATACTGTTGGTCCATTGGATGCAAATCAAGTGATTGTTGACCAGTAATTTTTAGTGGGCTATTCATCATGAATAGGGCAACTTATTTGGGAACTATTCTCTTGGAATGGTAGGTTGAGCAAGCAGCTAATAGATTGCAAATAACCCACTATTTTTAGGTGATAAGATGGATAAAGAAATTGAATATATTAATCAGAAATTAATTGATAATTTTGGATTGGATACTTCTACAGGTCGACCTATATGGCGCGTGGTATTCAGTGATGACCAATTTGAAAAAAGACTAATGGATGTTACTGATGAAGGACTACAACTGCTGTATCCAGTAGTGAGAGAAGTTCCAAAATATAGACAATGGATTCAGCATAAATGGGTTCTTGAAAGGTTAGTTGTGGTTCCCGAAGTGAATCAGAAAGAATTACCTGATTTGAAATTAAGTTATGAACCACTCTTTGTATTTGAAGATGGAAAAGGAAATCCACTTCCCGCTAAATGGGAAGTTGCTAAGTTTGTAGTTGATACTGTATATGCAGCTACCGGAAAGGAATCATTGGCGAAATATAAAGAAGACCCAGATGCTGCAAAGAAGAGAGTGAAACAGATAGAAGAAGAACTTTTTGGTGATGTTCAGTCAGATGTAATTGACTCATTACATACAAAACAGGGAGTAGTCGTCCCAGAAATGAAGGAGAGTTAGTATCATGCCGTTTCCTGGTATTGCAGATTTTCGTAAGAGAACAATTAGAACTCCTGAGAACCCTCTTGATAAATGCACTATTGTATCGATTTATCCTCGTGAAATTGATGAGATAAAACATACAATTCAGCCCGGTAGATTTATTCTTCCTGCAGGTTCATATGAGAATCCCGCTGTTTTAGTTGTTGGTTCATCATCTTGGTGGAAAGATATAGATGAAAATCAACCTCTACTTGAAATTCCAAATTCTTCTATTCAAGTAGCAGACTCAGTCGTTAAAGATTATTGCAGTGGTATCCTTGAATGCAACATGGCTGATATTATGCCCGGTATCTTTTATATTCCTGGCTCTCATACCACCATTGATATTAAAACCAAGCATAAAGTTCAGCTAGATAAGGCAAGGGATAATCAACTTCGCTGGTATAAGCGATTGATTTTTGTGGCTGATTATCTTTGGGCAAATAGCCAAGGTAATCCGCTTGCGATTAGTGATGATATGAGACTCGCTGCTAAAGAATTGGGACAGAATACTAAAGAATGGTTGCAGGATTTCCAATTGACTGAAACGGTTCGCTGTGTTGCCTGTGGTCATTTGCGTAATCCTTTGTTTCCTGTGTGTCCGAATTGCAAGTCAATTATTGATACAGGTAAAGCTAAGGAATTGGGCATTAGGACTGCGCAGTAATTGCTAATGGATGAAAGAGAAATGAGCACACCACAATTTTCTGCTGGTTCAGTTATGGATAAAGCTGCTGCATTGCTAAATGACAATGCTAAGCAGATTTATACTTATGAAGTTCAACTTCCCTACTTGAATATTGCACTACAGGATTTGAGAAAGGAATTGCAACTGAATAATTCTCCAGTTACAAATAAAACTAATGGAACACCAATAGAAATTCCAGCAGGAACAATTGAAGTTCCATTTAATGCACCATCTGGTCCTAAATTGCCAGTTGATTTGATTGAAATTCAACAATTATGGGAATCAAATGATGGAAATTATTTTACTCCCATGACTAAAGTTGAATTTCTTCCTCATTATTTGGAAGGTTCAGTAATCAATCAATTGCTTATGTGGGAATGGAGTGGAAATTCAATTAAGTTTCTCCCTGCGAGTGCAGATAATTTTATTAAAATTGATTACATTCGAAATTTATTTCCTGCCCTCAATCATTCTAATGATAATATTGGAGTGATTAATGCGGATTCTTATTTGCAATTTCGCACCGCGTCACTCCTCGCGCAATTTGTAGCAGAGAATCCAACTCGCGCGGCTGCATTGAATACTGAAGTAATTATGGCCAGAGATAATCTTCTAGGAATTGATAATAAAGGTAAACAGGCAATTGCTACTAGGCGCAGACCATTTAGAGCTAGATGGAAACAGAGAGGATGGTGGTAATTGTCTCTTACAGGTTCATATAAAATTACTCCTACTTTGGTTGGAGATTTGGAATTTGCTCAAGATTTTAGTTCAGCAGAGAACGATACTTCTCCTGGTCAAATTCAATTACTGGAATTAACTACAGGAGCAAATACAATTTCTGTTCCTGATGATACAGTTGCAGCAGTTGTAATTCCTCCGGTAATTAATACAGAAACTATTACTCTTAAAGGAATAAGTGGAGATACTGGAGTATCATTGCATCCTTCTAATCCATCTTTAATTGGACTGAATGCTGTTTCATCTTTTGTTCTTACTGTTGGTGGTGATGTTACAGTTAGAATTATTTTTGTTTGACAAATAAAAAATGAGAGATCATATTCCAATTACAATTGATGAATTCATGGGCCTCTGGGATAGGGGCGATGAGGAATCATGTCCTATTGACCATTGGACTAATGCTAATAATGTTAAATTTGTAGGTAATAATTCATTTGCAACTAGAGATGGAGTTGGAATTCATCAAACTGTAGCTGTTCCTTTGTCAAATGTAAAAAGAATTTATAACTATCCTACTCCAAATGGAAATACTCTTATTGTTCTTATTGAAAATGACTCCGGGGAAGGAGAAATTTATCATGTAGTTGATGCAGATACAGTATTTGGTCCACTCCTTACTATTGATGAAATGACTGATTTCGCTTTCATTCCATATGCTGGAAGAGGATATATCAGTCCTTTTACTACATTTGTAGCAGGTGAATTAAATGTAGAAAAAGGATTAGAAGATGAATTTTTATATGTTTACCTAGGAGATGGCACCGCAGCACGGCCTGCTGCCGGAGTTGCGCCTAGTGGAGATATGATAATTTCCAATGGAACAGGGAATACTGATGCGGGAATTCATGTATTTGGAGTTGTATTTGAAACTAATTCAGGTCATTTGACTCCCCCCGGAGCATTAGAAGCATTTACTACTAGTGCTAATTTTGGAGTTTCATTTGCTAATATTCCAACTGGAGATACAACAGTAGTTCGCCGTCACTTAGTTGCTACAGCTAAGATTAATGATTATAATGGCAATCTTACAGGATACCAATTATTCTTTATTCCTGATGGAACTATTGATGATAATGTGACTACGACTCTTCTTAATGTCACTTTTTTTGATGCTGATTTATTAGAAGATGCCTCGCATTTGCTTGATAATTTTGAAGAAATTCCAGCGGGTGCAGTTCTTAGTCTTTATCATGAGAGACTTTGTTTAGCCACTACTTTTGATGACATTTCTGTTGTATATCTTTCTGCACCTGGCGAACCAGAAGCAATTAGTCAAATTGATGGATTGGTAATTGTAGCATTGGATGGAAATCCTATTACAAATGTGCAGGAATTGCGCGATGTTATGTATGTATTTAAACGCGCGAGGACCGTTTCATATGTAGATAATGGTGAGGAACCATCATCATGGCCTGCTACTTTAATTGATAATGCATTAGGAACTTTTGTTCATGGTATTGCTACTGTTCTTGATAGTGGTTCTGCATCAGTTGACTATTTAATTATTTGCACTTACATGGGCATTCAACTTTTCAATGGTTTATATGCTAAACCTGAATTAAGTTGGAAGGTTGAGGCTTTGTGGAAAAGACAAGATAGAAATGACTTTCGATTTATTCAAATTCTTAATTCTCCAGTTCAAGAACAGATTTATATAGTCCTTCCTAATCAACAGTTATTAGTAGGCAATTATGCAAAGGGAATGGATCCAAAGAAAGTTAGGTGGACTAGATGGACTTTTCATACTAGAGTTAATACAGTAAGTATTTGGAATATTGATGAAATCATAATTGGTGCGGAGTTGCTTTCGTAATGGGCACTTTTATTATTCGTCCAACTGTTCTTGCTAGTGGTGGAACTCCGTTCTCTAATGGTCCAATTACAGGAAATTTTACTTCATGGTTTGCAACTACTGGAACTTTGATTGATAATATTAGTGACCCATTGAAATCTGTTTCAGGGGTCTGCGGAGATTTCACAGCTCCTTTTGATACTACATTATTCTTTTCTGATACGGCTAGATTTTCTTTCGCTGGTAATTCAATTTATTTAGATGGTTCACTGGTTCCTATAGATATTAATAGTTTACCATCTGGATTTTCAGTATCATCTGCAAGTTTGAAAGTTGATTGGGGTTATGCTGCAAGTGACCCAGCTAATACAAGTCGTATTTATATCCAAAAGAATATTGTTCAAGAAACTGAATTAGGAGCACCCATAACAGACCCCACAGGTAGTGCAGATATTGCTTATTTTGGTGCTGAATTAAATATTATTATTTTAACTGGGCTTGGTGTAGGAATAAGAGCTAATTTAAATAATGGTGTCAACCAAACTAATGGAACAATTAGTGGATTCTTTAGTAACCTGAGAATTGAAGGCGAATATATTACTGAGCAATTTTCCAATCAACTTACTTGGAACATACCTGACCCTGGACCATATAAATATGGGGAATACGTAATAATTAAAGGAAAAGATGGAAATCCAAATTTAAATGATGTAGATAATGTTACCGTTTTAATTGGGAGTGAAGAAGTTCCAGCAGATATTATTTATCAAGATGAAACTACTATTATATTTATAATGCCAGATCCCGGTGGAAATACTGGAGATTTACCAGTTACATTAAATTCTAAAATTAATCAGAGCAGTATTGGTAAATCTCCAGTATTTTCACCAATTGATCAGAATGGTGATGGTGATGGTGATTCTGGTTTAGGAAAACCAATATATACTCCTCCTGTTAGTCCAGGAATAATTGAAGTTCTTTATGCAAATGGTAGTGGAATGTATACTCTAGTTCCTAATAAAAGAGATGACACACTTTATTTAAGAGACGAAGAAGAAACTACAATTGACTTGGCTATTCCCGCGCCATTTATAAAAACCGGATTCTTTGGTTCATAATTATGGCTAAAAATAGTGAAGGAACATTAATTCATTTTGGAGCAGTAAGACTTCGTGTAAAAGGAGAGGGTACTCTTCTTCAATTTCTTCATAGTCTTCAAAATGTAAGTAGAGCACGACTCACAGATAATTTATTAATATCTATTAGTGATAGAGAAAAAGTTACGTTGGCTAATTTCATTAATCAACGTGCTCAATATGAATTAAGAACTATTGAAAAAGATGAATACTTTGAGGTTTCTAAACTAGTAGTATTTATTAGACCAACAGCATCCACTTTTCCTCAGTGAGTAAATAATGGCAGGAACACTTAAACGAATTGCTGGTCCGGCATTTCTTGCAAGTAGTGCAGCTGACTTATATACACCACCAGCATCAACTATTTACACTGTAATCCGTCATATTCATTTTGCCAATGTTACTGCCAGTGCAGTTACAATAAGTATTTATGTTGGTGCTACAGGTGGTTCTGCTAGTGGTACGGAATTATTTGGGACTTTCTCAATTCCAGCAAATGATGTATATGATTATCTTACTTCAGGACTTCGTATGGCTAGCACTGATTTTCTTACAGGCTTCGCGAGTAGTGCAAGTGCAGTGACATATACAATTATGGGTGAACAGGCTGTAGTCTAATGGCATTAAATATAGATAGACTTCAATCGTCATTACTAAAAAGTAAAGTTCAACAGTCTAATAATCCTTTATGGTTTGTTATCAGTGAAATAATCAAGGCTTTACAAGAAGTAATAGCACGGATAAATGGTGGTGGGACAACAGGTGGTGGTAGTGGAACAACAATAAATAATATATTCAATAGAACAGTATTTATTCCATCAGAACCTGGTGAAGACGGTGAAGATGGAATGATTATTATTAGACAAAATGGTGGAAATAATATTTTTGTTGAATGGTCAGTTCTTACTAATGGAGACCCTGATTTTCCTGAATTAGTATTTGCTGGCGGTGACGTAATAATGACTCATACACCATAATATGGGTTCACCAGTTTGGATTGATCCGTCGGATAATGGGCAATTAAAAGCTTGGATTAGTGGTGTCCTTACTGACCTGTCCATTGCATTACCAACTGAATTACTTGATTTAATACATGGGCAAATAAAATTTCCAGCCACTCAGAATCCTTCAAGTAATGCTAATACTCTTGATGATTATGAACGAGGTTCGTGGACACCTGTTTTGGGCGGAACGGGTGGTGAATCTGGTCAAACCTATGCTACTCAACTTGGGCGCTATGTAAAAGTAGGCCGCTTAGTTTTTTGTGAATTCCTTATTATTTTCACAGAAGATGGAACTATTAATGGTGATTGTGAAATAAAGGGACTCCCATTCACTGTTGATACTTCAGTTTTTATGAATGGTGGGGGTATTATTGGTAATTGGCAAGGACTAGCAACTGCTGTTTCAGTAATCAATTTATTACCAATTACAAACTCAACAATTGCACGTGTTTATATCTCGACAGGTAATTCTGTATCTTCTGTTGCTTCGTTGAATGCTGATGTTGGTAATACTGCTGTTTATCAGGGCTCCCTTATGTATCAAGCGAGTGCTTAATTATGATAACTGAACGCAAAATCTTTGGAAAAATTGAAATTCTCGAAGACGGACAGATTCAACTTCGAGAAGATACTATCATTGAACGAGATGGAATAGAATTAATTCGTATTTATCATCGCAGAGCTTTAGAACCTGGTATGGATACTTCAAATGAAACTGATAAACGATTAAAAGCAATCATAGGAGTTATCTGGACTCCCGAAATGATTGAGGAATATAAAAAGAATAAGCCTAAACCGGAACAATAAAAATGAATTTAGAAGATGTCCTCTTACGTGATACTAGAGCAAATCAACCTGCTGCTGGAGATTTAGCAGAGGGAACTCTTTTTTATGTTACTGATGAACAAGTAACTGAACAAAGTCGTTCTGGTGCATGGGTTGATTATTCTGATGGTGGTGGTAGTAGTGGAGATGTAGTTGGACCTGGTTCCGCTACTGATAATGCAATTACTCGTTTTGATGGAACTACTGGTAAATTAATTCAGAATAGTGCTGTCACAATTGGTGATACAGGAATAGTTGCTTATCCAGATGATATAAGACAAACATTTAATCCTGGTGCAAATGCTTCTGGATTAAATGTTGGTGCTCAAGCTGGGGACCCTGGAACTCCTGTTAATGGAGATTTAGTTTATAATTCTACTACCAATGAGTTAAGAGCAAGAATTAATGGTGCATGGGTTTCATTAGGCGCTGGTGGTGGTTCAACTAATGCTGTTGGTCCTGCATTTACTGCACCTGTAGATGGAGATTTCGCGTGGATTAATCAGGGCACAGCCAGTGTTGATACTACTGGACAAGGAATTCAATTAATTGTTCCTGCTGGTGCTAATGCAATTGACTTAAGAATACGAAAGAAAGCCGCGCCATCTACTCCTTATACTATTACTGCAGCCATATTCCCAACATTAGGCACTCAATCTTCTTCTGGTGCTTATCATGGAATTGGTTTTCGCCAATCATCTGATGGTAAATTACATTTACTTCTATGCTATCAATCCGTAGCAGGAGAAATTCTATCAATTAAATTTACTGACCCAAATACGTTCTCAGCACTTTATAATCCTCCAGGTTCTGTAGTTTTAAACACTGGTGTGCAAATGCCAATTAAAGAACTCCCACCACTTTGGTTTAGAATTGGAGATGATGGAGTTAATAGGACTATGTCATTTTCAGTTGATGGATATTATTTCTTCCCATTTCATTCAATTGGTAGAACAGACTTCTTAACTGCTGATGAAGTTCTGTTTTTTAATAATGCTCAGAATGCAACTCAAGAAGCCCGAGTTAGATTAGTATCTTGGTTACAAACATGACACTAAGAGAGAAGCAATCTATATTTGCGAATTTAGCAGCTGAACTTATATTTCAAGCTCAGAAAATGGGATATGCAGTAACTCTTGGGGAAAGCAAACGGAGTGAAGAAGAAGCATTAAGATTATTTAAATTGGGAAAAGGAATTAAAAATTCATTACACATAGTTAGACTAGCAATTGATTTAAATCTTTTTAAAGATGGTATATATTTAGATAAAACTGTAGACCATAAACCTTTAGGGGAATGGTGGGAAGAACAATCATTTGGTGATATTAAATGTTGTTGGGGTGGTAGATTTGGAGATGGAAATCATTATTCCCTCGAACATGAGGGACGTAAATAAGTAGGAGATAAAATTATGCCCCCACAAGGTGTAGTAGTTCCGGGGTGGCAACCCCCCATGCAGCCAAAGAAAAAAGAAACTTATGCTGCTTCAATTGAACAGCAGGCGAAAGACTATGACGAAATAATGAATCGTTATAGACAATATGCTGATAGAGTTGGACAGCAACCTAATAGATCTTTACAGGATTTACGAGGATTAGCATCACAGTATCAACAACCTTATACTGGTGCCCCTTATACTGGTGCCACTTATACTGGTGCCACATATACAGCAAGTCCTGCATATACTGCAGGGCCTGCTTACCGGAGAAGTTCTGAATTGGAAGGAGCATTTGGAAATCTTTCTGATTTGGCTAGAACGGGTGGATACTCAGGAGAAACATTAGCAAATATTAGGGCACGAGGAGTTAGTCCTCTTCGTTCAGTTTATGCTAATGCTCAGAGAAATTTACAAAGACAGAGAGCATTACAAGGTGGATATAGTCCTAACATGGGAGCTATAACTGCTAAAATGGCACGAGAACAGGGACAACTACTTTCTCAAGCTATCGGAGATATTGAAGCTGGAATTGGTGAAAGAGTTGCACAGGGTAGACTTAGTGTTGGTCCACAATTAGCTGAATTGGCAGCAAGAGAAAATGCATTAAGAACTCAATATGAGCAGGCTGAAGCAGCGCGTCAATCCGAATATGGTCAAAGTGAAGCAACACGTAGAACACAATATGATCAAATTGAAGCAGCACGTAAATCTGCATATGATCAAAGTGAAGCAGCACGCAGGACTGAATATGGTCAAACTGAAGCAGGGCGCAGGTCTGAATATGATTTAAATCGTCTTAATGCATTACAATCTCTTTATGGTCAATTAGCTCAGGCCGAACAAACTGAAGGAGATAGAGGATTTAGAGCAGCAGAAGGAATGCGTGCTTTATATGGAACTACTCCTGCTCTACCTGCTCTATATGGACAACAAGCAGTTCAACAAGCAGCATTAAAACCTATTAGAAGGCCTGCTCCTAGGGGTGGAATATCACTAGGCGGATTGACAGGGCAGTATCAACCCAATACTCAAATTAGACTTGGGTAGGTGACTTATGGCTAATAGTTTTCTTGAAAAACTAAGATTAGATAATTTATATCCAGCTCTTCCTTTTAGTAGAATAAGGGAGAGAGAACCTGAAATGCCACAGAGAATTACTGGCGCGGGGCCAATGGATACTCTTGAATTGGCACAACGACAAAACATGCTAAGAAAGATAGCAGAAGATACACTTGCTCCTACTCCTTCTCCTGAATCTACTAGGAATGTGGTATTTCAGCCACCATTGAGTGACCAAGTTCAATTGTTAAGAGCAAAACAATCAATGATTTCTCCTTATCAGCAAGGACTACTTGAAGCTAAAGAAGCTGATAGAGAATTGAAAGCTCAGCAACAGGGAAGTCAGTCTCAGTTAGCCGAAAGAAAAATGACTGATGCTGAAAAGAAAACTGCTATTGCTGAGATTCGTGAAAACAAGCGAATGAATGAACAGGAAAAAACTGAATTAATAGGAAGAATTGAATCTGGTCAAATAGAGCAACGCGGCCAAATTGAATCTGAACAAATTGGACAAAGAGGAGAAGAAGAAAGAAAGACTGAAGGAGTAAGGCAAACTGGAAGAGAATCACTAGCAGAAATGCAAGCTAGACATAAAAGGGAACAAGCACAATTTGAATCCACTTTACCACCTAGAACAGGTGATTTACCAAGTCAGCAAGCAAAAGATTTTCAGAATAAATATAGTGTTCTTATTAATCAGAAACCAGAATATAGGAAATTTGTTACATTAAATAGACAGACTGGAATGCCTGAAATTGTTCAACCAGGTTCAACTTGGCTTGGTGGAAATAGTCCTACTCAAGAACAATTTAATGAGATTAGTAGATTCATTTTTGGTGGTACTTCTGCTGCTGCTCCACTGGTGACTACACCTGCACCAGTAACTACTGCAACGCCAAAACCAGACCCCCTTGGAATTAGGAAATAATTATGCCAGGCCAATTAGCAACTCTTATTAGAAATAAATATCCAGGTCAGTACGATGACATGGATGATGCTACGTTAGAGTCTTCTATATTAGCTAAGTATCCTGATTATGCTGATTTGGTAGAAGAAACTCCTACTCCTGTTCCTGCTCCGGTGGGGGCACCAGCACCAGTAGTAGCACCAGCAAGACCAGACCCAAACAAATTTGTAAATACTCAAATGGCTAGTGCAGAAGATTATGAACCGACTCTTTCATCTTCACTTCAAAAAGGACAATTAGGTAGTTTTCTTGCAACACAAGCAGGTAGATTTTGGAAAGGAATTAATGAACCATTTGATTTTGCAAAGCCAATAATAGAATCTGCTACCAAGTTTGGTCCTGACCCTAAAACATCAATGGGCCAAATTTATAAAGAATCAATTGGTAGTGCATTCAGTCCATTAGGAATTGGAAGTGAATTGCTTGGTGCTGTTGGATTATTGGGTAAGTATGGTAGAGGTGGGAGACTCCCTCAAATTGCTGATGAAGTTGTTTCTGGAGCTGTTAGTCCAAAAACAAAGGAATTGGATCTCAGTATAGTTGGGGAATTTGATCCTGAATATACTAAAAATGTTCTTAATGAAGCAGGAGTTGGAAAGCCGGGATTATCTGAAACCGTTCGCCCTGGGGGCTTTTTTTCTGAAGAAGCAGAAACTTGGGGCAGCCGTTCAATTACTTATAGAGACCCCCAAGGGAATCCCATAGCAACTGCTAAAATAATGCAAACTCCGGACGGACAATGGTTAGTAGATGAATTCGCTGCTGATAAGACAAAAGGATTGCTATATGGAAGAGCTGTTAAATCAGTAGGTGAAAAATTAATGGAATTGGGCGCTACGAAACCCGCATCGGTAGTAACTCCAAGTTCATTTAATATAATGAAACGTGCTGGACTTATTGATGAAGCTATTGATATTGCTCCAATTAAAGCTGCTCCTGAAATACCAGTTACTCCAGAGTTACCTTCAGTAGCACCAACTACAATTGGACCAGAACTGCCAATTGGGCCAGTAACATCACAGTTACCAATTAAACCAGAAATTCCAGAACCAATAGCTAAACTACTTGGAGCATTAGAAGAGTCAAAACCATTAACAAAAGAACAGGCTAAAATCTATTCAACAGAAAGAGGGCAACGGGTAGCAAAGGCAGAAGCAATTGAAACTAAGGGATTGGCAGGGCATTATGAAAAATTAGGTCAATTGGCTGGAGAGCATACTAAAGTTTCAATGGAACCCCTTAAATTAGAGCAACCAGATATTGATGCTTTGGCTGATATAATTGAAAATACTAAAACACTACAATTTTATGAGAGAAGAAAGGCTACTGATGGATTGGTTAAGATATTAGCAGGAAGAGTTCCACAGGATAATGAAATTCGTCTTCTTGGAGAAGTATTTGGTCCAGATGTAATTAATAATATTCGAGCAAAACTTCCTAAGATTGATACAAAGAGAACACTTCTTAGTGAAGCTGCAAATTTTCCTCGCGCCATCCAGTCTTCATGGGATATTTCATTTCCATTCAGACAGGGGTTACCACTAATTCATACCAAAGCATGGTGGACTAGTTGGGATGATATGCTTAAGTCATTTGGAAGTGAAAAAGCATATCGTGGTGTGATGGATTCTATATTGGACCATCCTAATTTTCAAGGTGGAATGAGTCCCACTGGAAAGAATCTTCCATCATTTGCTGAAGAATCCGGATTGAAATTGTCTGACCTAACTGATTTGAGTAAACGTGAAGAAGCAATTATGTCTACTTGGGCAGAAAAGATTCCTGGAGTGCGTAGAAGTAATAGAGCATATACTGCATTTGCAAATAAACTTAGGGCTGATAATTTTAATTCGATGATTACGGATGCTGAGAGACTTTATGAATCAACTAAAGCATTAGCAAAGAATCCTGCCGAATTAGCACAAGCTGAGAAATTAAATCCAAGGACTAATCTAGCACTAAGCAAGGAAATTGCAGGTTACATTAATAATGCATCAGGTCGGGGTGATTTAGGTAAATTGGAAAGGCATGCTCAATTATTGAATAGTACTTTGTTTAGTCCGCGCCTCATTGCTAGCAGAGTTCAAATGATGAATCCTCTTAATTATATATCTAAATCTCCACAAGTTAGGCAGGCTTATTTGAAATCTCTATTGGCTACTGCTGGAGCATGGATGACTGTAGCAGGATTAGGTAAAGCTGCGGGTGGTGACGTTAGTCTATCACCAATGAGTTCTGATTTTGGTAAGGTTAGAATTGGTAACGCGCGGCTAGACCCTGCTGGGGGATTTCAACAATATTTAGTTCTTTTGAGTCGTCTTGCTAGTGGTCAAACTACATCTTCTACTACAGGAGTAACAAGTGAATTAGGTGGCAGTTTTGCTGCACCTACAAGGAAAGATATTATGGAAAGATTTGGTAAAGGTAAGTTAGTTCCGCCGCTGACGTTTGCATATGATATGTTGAATGCTAGTAAGTATAGACCATTTAACGCTGCTGATAGAACTGCTCAATTGTTTATTCCAATGATTGCCCAAGATGCTATTGAAATTGCAAAGGAGGACCCCTCGTTACTACCATTTCTTCTGCCTCTTACTGCTATTGGAATGGGCACTCAAGTTTATGGTGAAAGACCTGAAGCATTATTGTTTGAGCAGTGATTCCAATTGAGGGGGTTCAAACGAATCCCCTTTAACTGTTTTTCCATTTATCTTTTCAGTAGATTTAGTCATGTTGCTTCGATGAACTTCTGCAAAAATTTCATCCATTGGTATTCCATAGGACAGTGCTGTTCCAAATACTACATAAAGTAAATCCGCGAGGCCATCTGCAATAAGAGTCTTGTCAGCAGTATACATTGCATTTCTTAGTTCATTCCATTCCTCTTGTATAAGCCTTACCCTCAATTCATATACTTCTTGGGGGAGCCATCCAATTGGTCTATTTGCAATGAAATGACCATACTTCTTATGGAATTCCCTAAGGGCAATCATATAATTCATTTCTTCTTTTCCTCGTTTCATATGGTGGAATTGTTATATACTGTTCAAATCTACTACCATCAAAACAAGTCCATCTAATTCTAACTATCTCAGTTTCAAACGCTGTTATTGGAATAATAATGCGATTTCTCAAATACTTTTTTTCGTCTTCTTTCTTTTTCTTCAGTATCCCTGGCGCATTCAATTTCATCCCTGCAAATATGATCTTTAAAAGTTGAATCATATCTTACCTCAGGTTCATATCATTTGGCTTCATTTCTAAAAGGGCAGCAATTAATCTCTGTCTCATTCCATAGGACTGAAAAATTCCCCGCAGAAGTATGATAGAAATAACCACAACAAGTTCCTTCTGCTGTCACTGCCATCTGTCTTGATATGTCTAAGTCACTCATATATATCTGACCATTATATTGATTGGGACCACCGAACTTATCAGGTTCCCCAGAGAGAATTGCCATTCCTTTCTTTATATAATTGGGATGGTCTAATACACACTGGTCCTTAACTCTTTTCACATCTTTCCGGGGAACATGAAAATCATGAAAATCCCAATAGGGTGGTGGAGTTAATTGACTTCCATATTTATCATTATAACTACCTGAACTAAATGCAATTCCAGTAGGCCGGGTGAATGCAAGAGGATTAGCTGTTGCATTTGTTCCAGTATATGGTTCATTTACTAGTTCCCCAATCGTATTATTTCTGGTCTTTAATTGGGCTACTACTTCATTAAAGAAATTGATTTGTTCTCCTGCATTCGGCATAACCACGCGGGTGTCAGCAAATACAGTCCAGTATACATACAATCCTTCAAATGCGCATGAGTCAAGGAATGCTGGCATAGCATCTAGGTATGCTTGAACTCCGTATTTCTGCGGGGTATAATCAAACCATGAAACCATTCCAATTACTCTTACTGCATTGCAACCATTTTCTTTTCTCTGTCTAAGTAGGAATGTAATATCATGGCCCTCAAGAAACCATTTGAATAGCATGAAATCAGTGGTTCCCTGGATGTAAACCTTTTGGCCTAACTCATTATAGAAATATCTACCAGAAATATGAAGTCTAGGTAGGTCATGAATTGGATTTAAGTCTACTATATTTAGTCTCTCTTTATCTCCCTGAGTATTCTTAGTAGCTTCCATGTGTTCATTAACTTCATCTAATCCCATGAAATTTCCATGAACAGATTTGTAGCCATCTTCATTTATTTTATACCATCTTTCCCATAAACCCCTAGAAGTTCTATTAGTTGAAATATCTCCATTATCTTCTGCTGTAACGTAATTACCATTATTTGTTTTTAATGAAACTGCACCATCTTCAAATGGTTCTTCTACAAATTGTTCCCATCCCAGAGGAGTTGTTCTATTTGCAATAAGTGAACCAGGCCCAATATAACCACCGCCACCTTCCGCAGAAACAAACTTACCGTTACTTGCTATTATATTGATTAGTCTCATTTAGTTGTTCTCCTCTATTTTTCCACTCAGTAAATGAGCGCCCTATAGCACAGCAAACATTTCTATCTTCTCCATTTATTTCAAACCATAAATCATCACCATATCCATTGTCATCATCGTCATGACAAGATTCACAACACGATTCATATGTAACTTCTTTAAATTGTTCTTTTACTTTATTACATTCCATCAATTTTTCCCCTCAAGAAAGTCTCTCATCTTATTTACTTGTTCATCAGGCATAACGTAAACTATTTGGTTACCATGAGTTTCAATTACAATTAATCCTGCAGTATCAAATCCTTTCATGATTAAATCCCATTCATCTACAGTGGCATGCATCCAGAATTGTTTATTCAATTGCGCGCGGCTCATAGCATGATTACTTCTCTTCATTAATTCTTCAATGACTATAGTTTTCTGCATTGCATAACTACTCTTACCTTTCTTTCCCATTGTAGTCTTTCTTACATTTCCAATTAATTTCTCACACTGACCTATTGCTTCGACTAATGAATCTTTGTCTATAATTAGTTCGGGGCGCTTGGACAGACTAATTAGCATCGCGACTTTCAATACCGCGTCACCAAATCGATTTACTGTTCCAGTTTCGTCCTTCATTCCTTCAGTTGCTTCACTAAATTGCTGATACCAATCATTATACATCTTGCCTACGGGAGACAGAAATACAATATCAGGTCCCATACGATGCTCAATAGTATGAATATCACTCCTTTCTCTACTTCCTAATGGTTGGAATTCACCTTTTAATTTAGCTAATTCTCTTAAGTAAAGAGCGAGCCCATCCTTATCTAATTTTTCTTTGGGTGGAACCACAAGTGAATTGATATTTTGTCTTTTCGTTTCGTGTATAATGAAAGTCCTTGCATAGAATCCACCTTGTATATCTCTCTTAGTGAAAAAATCTTCATTATGGGCTTCATTAGTTGCAGTGAACATTATTACTGTTGGGTCCTTTAACTGGAATGATTCCATTTTCAACAATGATTTCCAGTCTCCATTATTATAATGTCTATCATATAAATCAGTTAAAATGGTTGCTGCTACCTTATCTTCGACTATAGAGGAACTAAGCTCAGAAGAAATAATAGCTACATGGGATTTAGTTTCAATTTTTCCTCCCGGTTTAGTTTCTCCGGTTCCCATTTCTTTTAGGATACCTTGAATTGAACTTCTTCCGGAGATGACTTTAATATTATTCACACGAGATATAAGGTCTTTAGCAAGGTTAATTGGTGGACCTTTCTTAAGACCACTATCTGCATGTAACATTACATAGATATTTGGGTAAAGGTTATACAATCCTGCGCGGTTAATCCATATATTATCTTTAACTACTGCTGAAATAGTTACTAATGCAGACCAATACCAAAATGAAATTGGACTTTCTAATTCCTTGGTTGGGCCTAGAATATTATCTAGGAATGTCATTTCCTTTCCAATTCATAAAGTTTCTTAATTAGTTCATGCACTCTTTCGTATTCATAATTCACAAAAGTAGGTGCTAATATTACTAGTAATTCAATTCCTGTTTCATAGTCTATTGTAATTCCGTGACATGGACATTCACAACGCCCACAGAATTCATGTATATTACTTGAGCAATCATCACTAGTATTCATGCTATTTCTCTTGAAATGAATTCACCACGAAACTTTTTTAAATCCTTATAATTAAATCCAACTTCAGCTTCACTAGGAATTATAAGGGTTCTTCTGGATAGAGAACAGTTTTCAAATGATATAGGCCGTTCCATTTCAGTTGTACCAATCTTGACTGCTTCAAGTTGTTTCTCAATAGGAACTGATAATAATAGAGAATCGTGGGATTCCAATAGGATTCTAATCCAAGGGTATTTACTCCTAATTCGAAGAGCGGCAGCCTTTGTGTTATCAGAGACAGTTCTTTGTGGAATATATGAGAATGCCTCGCGAAATAATTCGTCGCCCCATCTCTCATAAAAAATCCTTTTCCCTCCAGTTGGAGATTCAATTCCATATGGTAGTGCCGCGATGAGCATTCTAGTCTTTCTTAATGCTTCTATAATTCCTGCATGAAATATCTTCTGAATCTTAGGTTGTTTCCGATGAAAAATTTCTAAGGCTTTACCTGCTTGTGCTTCTGTGACATTGATTGGGATTTTATACTTTCTAGCTTGCGTGTTGACTTCTGTTGCTGCTCTTCTTTTCCCTGCTCCTAGGTGTCCTGCGTGGCGTAATGTCTTCCCTGCAAATCTAATAGGACTTTCGTATCCAAGTTTCTTCTTCGAGTAATCATCTTCAGTCCCACCAAAAAACCAAGACGCAGTAAGGGCATGATAGTCATGAGTATCAATATCCTCTAAAGCCTGTTCATCATCTGCAAGTAGAAATACTACTCTTGCTTCTGCCTGGGATGAATCTAATTGAATTAGAATTTCACCTTCATCAGCAACTAATTGTGACCTTATATCCTCACCAATATCACCATGTTTAGTCATGGTTTGAAACGCGAGACCCACTGCTTTCTTTTTCTTTTTCCCTTCATCATCTTTATATTCAAGAGTCGGACGTATTGGCTCTTCTAATAAGTTTGTTCCCGTCCGTCCAGTCTTAAGACACAAGAAATAAGAAGTCTTCATTCTGCCATCATAATCAGGGCGCGCCATTAAATAGGTTCCAATAGTCTTATCAACACGACGCCTATCCAGAATTGTTTCTAGGATTTTCTTTCTATCATTATTCTTTTCACTCTTAAGTAACTTGGTAATTACTTCTTCTCCGGTTCCTTCTCCATAGTTAGGAAGACCTAGTTCATCATAAAGAAGTTGGGAGACCTGCTTAGGTGAATTGACATTGACATATTTACCCGAGAGTTTCCACATCTCATACTTAAGAGATTCACTCCAACTTATATACTTACATAGCAATTCATCGCGCTTGTCATAATCAATTCTAAATCCCTGATTCTCTATTTCTCCATATAATGGGCTGAGTTTCATTAGGAAGTTTTCATAGAATGGGCGCATTCCTAATTCATCTAAATCTGCATCCATCGCGTCATCAACTTCTACTGTTACGCAACTATCACGGGCACATCCAATTAATAAATCTTCTACTGAACCCTCATACATTCCCTCATCTTTGTAATAGGGTTCCTCTGTATAGAGACTAGTATTGAATCCTAAATTCTTAGGCAGTTCGGGATTAATTGCGAATGCCTTTAGCATTGTATCGCTGTATAATGAGCGAATAATGAATCCTAAACGCTTTAGTTTATCTCTATCATAATTGAAGTTACTGCCGCGCACATCTGAATTAGCTAGCAAGTGAGATAGTAATACCCAACAATTAGCAATGTCACTATCTGGTAATGTGCTAATTGTTTCTCCTTGAATTGTATTCCAAAGAGGAACTGTCATTCCTTCGCTTTTAGTAAATGCAATACCTACACAGACAGGTAAACACAATCCACGAGCTTCAATATCTATTGCTGGTTTCTCGTATTTCTGATAGCGACTTATGAAGTCCGCTAATTGCGCTGATGATTTACATACACTTAATGAGCGGCTTGGCCTGCGAATTTCAGGAAAATAACTCTGAGTAACTGCCCGTTTCATATCGAATATCATTACTTGTCGCTGCCAGTATCCTAATGTTTCTCCGCCCATATGAAGTAAATGCGCGGGGTGATAAGTAGCAACTACCTTCTTACCCATGCCTAATAGAATAGAACCGCGATATTTTTCTATTTCTTTCTTACCAGTTAGTGCCCATAGCGCAGTTGCTCCTAGGGTTAGAATAAGGTTTGGATTAATCTGTTTTATTTCTTCTCTTAATTCATTCAACTGAGCATC
>Ga0187893_10003446_pt1 | contig 32067 bp, 24 predicted proteins | sample MA1701074metaG_FD_139574 | JGI IMG/M metagenome (GOLD analysis project Ga0187893, IMG submission 139574) | White microbial mat communities from a basaltic lava cave in the Kipuka Kanohina Cave System on the Island of Hawaii, USA - MA170107-4 metaG ...
CAGCCTGAGGACCTGCTCCGCGCCCTGATTCTGGTTGGGGTTCCCCTGCCGGATGTAGGTATCGGCGCTGGGGGCAAGCGCCGAGTCGCGAGCCTGCTGCTGAGCCTGCGGCGCCCGTGCCTCGGCGCCGAGCGGGTACTGCCGGTCGCAGCCGCTAGTGCCGAGCGCGAGCGCGGTGAGGAGCGTGTACACCGGGGGGGGGGCAGAGCATAGGGAACTCCCGTTCGCGGGTCATGGGACCCTCCCGAGTAACCTGATATCGCAGGTGACGCCGCAATAGGCCGTAGATCACACAACCAACGGCGCCGCCTAGCTGACCGCTGACGGCTGACGGCTGACCGCTTCGATTCTCACCGCACAAATCTTCAGCTCCGCCATCTTCGCATAGGGATCGAGGATCGGGTTGGTGAGCAGGTTCGCCGCCGCCTCCCGGAAATGGAACGGCACGAATACCTGGCCCCGCGCCACCCGGTCGGAGATGCGGCACGCCGTGACCATCGAGTTGCGCCGCGAAGTCAGGCGCACGAGGTCGCCCTCGGTGACCCCCAGCTGGGCCGCGTCGGCCGGATGGATCTCGACGATCGCCGTGGGCTCGCGCGCGTCGAGACCGCTGGCCCGACGGGTCATCGTGCCCGTGTGCCAGTGGTACAGCTGCCGCCCCGTGTTCATCACGAACGGGTATTCGTCGTCCGGCAGCTCGACGGGCGGCGCGTACTCGACGGGGACGAACGTGGCCTTGCCGTCGGCGGTGGGGAACCGGTCGTCGAATAGAAACGCCGTCCCGGGATGGTCCGCCGCCGGCACCGGATACTGCAACCCTGCGCCCTCGAGGCGCGGATACGTAACACCCGCCCACGAGGGCGTCACTTGCGCGATCTCCCGCATCACGGACTCGGCGTCCCCGAACGACGTGGCGAGGCCGAGCCGGGTCGACAGGTCGATCAGGATCTCGAGGTCGCCGCGCGCCTGGCCGGGCGGATCCACCGCCCGATGCGACAGCTGGATCCGCCGCTCCGTGTTCACGAACGTACCCGTCTTCTCGGCGAAGCTCGCGCCCGGCAGCACGACGTCGGCATAGCGCGCCGTCTCGGTGAGGAACAAATCCTGCACGCCCAGGAACTCGAGCTCCCGGAACCACTGCTCGGCGTGCGCGATGTCGGGATCGGAAATGATCGGGTTCTCGCCCATGATGTACATCCCGCGGATCCCGCTCTCCTCCTTCACCACCTCGGTGACCATCAACCCTTTCTTCAGGGACAGCGACTCGGGCGCCACACCCCATACCGCGGCAAAGCGCTCGCGGACCACGACGTCGCCCACCGGCTGATAGTCGGTATAGACGAACGGGATCGCGCCGACGTCGGACGCGCCCTGGACGTTGTTCTGCCCGCGGATCGGCAGCATCGCCGCGCCCCAGCGCCCGATCATGCCGCAGGCGAACATGAGATTGAGGAGCGACGTGACGAGATCGGTCCCGTTGGCGTGCTGGGTGAGCCCCATGGCCCAGAGGGTCGCGGTCTTCGGCCCCCGCGCATAGCGCTCCGCCGCCTCGCGGATCTTCGGAGCGGGCACGCCCGTGATCTTTGCCGCCCGCTCCGGGTCGTAGGCCTGGACCGCCCGCCGTAGCGCGTCGAAGCCGTGCGTGCGCTCCGCGATGAAGCGGCGGTCTTCCAGGCCCAGCGCCAGGATGTGATGGAGCATCGCGCTGAACAGCGCGACATCCGTGCCGGGCTGCATCTGGAGGTGAATCTCGGCCCGGGCCGCCAGCTCGGTCCGCCGCGGGTCGGCCACGATGAGGGTCGCGCCGCGCACCTGCGCCCGCTTGATCGCCGCGCCGAACACGGGATGCGACTCGGTGGTGTTGGCGCCGGCGACAAAGATGACGTCGCTCTCGTGCTCGACCTCGCGCATGGAGCCCGAGGCCGCGGCCGTGTTGATCGCGCGCTGCATGGCGGCCACCGAGGTCGAGTGGCAGAGCCGGGTGCAGTGGTCCACGTTGTTGGTGCCGAGCGCGGCGCGGAACATCCGCATCAAGAGGTAGTTCTCCTCGTTCGAGCACTTGGCCGAGGAGAAGCACGCGAGCGCGTCGCCGCCACGCTCGCGCTTGATCCGGGCCAGCTCCTGCGCCACGAGCTCGAGCGCTTCGTCCCACGTCGCCTCGCGGAACGGCTCGTACCAGGCGGCCGGGGTGGCCACACGGTCGCGGATGTCGGGATCGGGCCGGTCGACGAGCGGCAGCTCGCGCACCGACTTGCCCGTCGCGCGGGGCGGTGTGCCGGGCTTGGGCTCGCGGCCCTCGCCCTCGATCGAGCGCCACGGCCCGCCGCGCCGCTCGGCGCCGGTAGGCCCGCGCCAGGCCCAGCGGCCGCCTTCCTTTACCCAGCCCTTCCGGATCAGGGGCTGCGTGAGCCGGTCGCGATGCTGGGGGAAGTCGTAGCCGAAGCGGCCCTTCACGCAGGTCGAGCCCTGATTCGGCGTGTCCAGCTCGATGTCGGGCGACGTGACGCGCGCCACGCGGCCGTCGGCGACGTGCAGGTCCAGCTGGCACCCCACGCCGCAGTAGGGGCACACCGCCCGCACGACGCGGTCGGGCCGGGCGATGCGCTCGGGCGCGAACCGCTCGCGCGGCATGACCTCGAAGATCGCGCCGGTGGGGCAGACGCGGACGCACTCGCCGCACCAGGTGCACGCGGCGCGGTCGGGGTCACCGTCGGCGCCGACGATGATCGCCGCGTGCTCCCCCCGCCGGCCGACGTCGAGCACGCCCACCACCTGGATGTCGGCGCACGCCCGCACGCAGCGGGTGCACAGGATGCAGGTGGTCATGTCGTGGCGGATCATCGGGTCGCCGGGCCGCTCGTCGCCGTCGCGCAGCGCCAGGTCGCGGCCCGCGACCGGCGTCGCCTCGACGCCGTAGCGCACGACGTAATTCTCGAACTCGTTGCGCGGGCTCGCCCGGCCGCCATCCCGCAGATGGTCGGCGGGATAGCGCTCGAGCAGCAGGCGTAGCACTCCCTTGCGATTCTCCACTGCGGCGTGCGACTCGGTGGTCACGACCATCCCGTCGGCCACCTTCGTGGCGCACGCGGGCAGGAGCTTGGGTTGCCCCTCGACCGAGACGAGACAGATGCGGCAGTTGCCCACGACGGGAAGCTTGGGATACCAGCACAGCGTGGGGATCTCGAGGCCCGCCGCGCGCGCCGCGTCGAGGATCGTCGCCTGCGCGTCGGCGCTCACCGCTCGGCCGTTGATCGTCAGCGTGGGCATACGACCAAGACTAGGCGCCGCCGGACGTGGTTGCAAGGTTCGCCGCGGCCAGGCAAGTTCCAGCGCGTTCCCGCGTTGGCTGTTCCACCGGCGACTGCGAGGGGTCAATGGATCGACGAGACTTCGTGAGGACGACCGCGGCGGCCGCCGCCGCGACCGCGCTCGCCCCCCCGCTCCTGGCGGGGCGCGACGTGCAGGCGGATGCCAGCGTGCGCGACCTCTGCAACCGCGCCCTCAACGCCGCCAAACGGGCCGGCGCGGGCTACGCCGACGTCCGCGTGGTGCGCAACCGCAACCAGTCGGTGAGCACGCGCGAGCAGCAGATCACCGGGCTCCAGGACGCCGAGACGTTCGGCTTCGGAGTGCGGGTGCTCGTGGCCGGCGCGTGGGGGTTCGCCGCGAGCCGCGACCTGACCGCCAGCGAGATCGAGCGCATCGCGCGCCTCGCCGTGGCGCAGGCCAAGGCGAACCGCCGCGCGGTGCGCCGGCCCGTGACGTTGGCGCCCACCCCACCGGTGCCCGACGGGCGCTGGCAGAGCCCCATCGAGATCGATCCGTTCACGGTCCCGATCGAGGACAAGGTGACCCTGCTGCTCAAGGCCAACGCCGAGGCGCTCAAGGTCAGTGGTGCGCGGTTCGTTAACTCCTCGCTGTTCTTCGTGCTCCAGGAGAAGACCTTCGCCTCGACCGACGACATCTTCACGGTGCAGAAGATCTATCGCTGCCAGCCGCAGCTCAGTGTGACGGCCGTGGACCCCGCGGCCGGTTTTCAGACCCGCCAGTCGAACGAGGTGGCGGGGGCGGGGCGCGGCTACGAGTGGGTGGTGCAGGCGGACCTGCCGGGCAAGGCGGGACGCTGGGCAGAGGAGGCGGTGCAGAAGCTCACGGCCAAGCCCGTCGAGCCGGGGCGCTACGACCTGATCCTCGAGCCGCACCATCTGTGGCTCACGATCCACGAGTCGATCGCCCATCCGACCGAGCTGGATCGCGCGCTCGGATACGAGGCGAACTACGCGGGGACCAGCTTCGCCGCGCCTCCCGAGAAAGTGCTCGGCAAGCTCAAGTATGGCCCCGAGTTCATGAACATCCAGGGTGACCGCTCGCAGCCCGGGACGCTGTCAGCCTGCGGGTGGGATGACGACGGCGTCGCGCCCGAGACCTACCTCATCATCAAAAACGGGATCATGGTGGACTACCAGACGACGCGGGACCAGGTCGCCTGGCTCACGCCGCTCACCGGCCGCACGCGCTCGCACGGCTGCTCGTTCGGCGAGTCGTGGGCGGACGTACAGTTCCAGCGCATGCCCAACGTGTCGCTGTTGCCCGGCGAGCAGCCCCTGACCGTGGACGATCTGATCGCCGCCACGGACAACGGCATCTACCTCGTGGGCAACAGCTCGTACTCGATCGACCAGCAGCGCTACAACTTCCAGTTCTCGGGCCAGGTCGCATACGAGGTCAAGAGCGGCAAGATCACCGGCATGCTGAAGGACGTGGCGTATCAGGCGCGCACGACCGACTTCTGGAACTCGATGGACATGATCGGCGGGAAGGACTCCTACCAGATCAACGGAAGCTTCAACGACGGCAAGGGGCAGCCGAGCCAGTCGAACGCGGTCAGCCACGGCTGTCCGCCGGCGCGGTTCCGGCAGGTGAACGTCCTCAACACCGGGAGGGACCGTGGCTGAGTGGCTCTCGCGCGACGAAGCGCGCCGGCTGTGCGATCGCACGCTCGCCCTCTCGAAGGCCGAGGGCTGTCAGGTGGGCGTGCAGTCCGGATCGAGCGGCAACACTCGCTACGCCGGCAACGAGGTGACCACGGGGGGCGATGCCGCGGATGCCCAGCTCACCGTGTCGTCGCGCTTCGGTAAGCGCATCGCGTCGGTGACGACCAACGTGTTCGACGACGCGGGGCTGCAGCGCGCCGTCGAGACGAGCGAGCGCCTCGCGCGGCTCGCACCCGAGAATCCGGAGCTGATGCCCCTGCTCCCCGCGCAGCAGTACCGTGACGTCCAGGCCTTCTTCGCGGCCACCGCGGGGCTCGACGCCACGAGGCGGGCCGCGGCGGTCGCGGCCGCCACCGACGCGGTCCAGGGCGCGGGCCTCGTGGCCGCCGGGTTCCTCGAGCGCAACGCGGGCGCGGGGGCGATCGCCAACTCGGCGGGCCTCTTCGCCTACCACGCCTCGACTAGCGTCACGCACACCCTGACCGTGCGAACGCCCGATGGCCAGGGGTCAGGGTGGGCGGGGACGACGCACAACGACGCCGCCCGGCTCACCGCGCCCGCCGCGCTCGCCCAGCGCGCCATCGGCAAGGCCCGCGGCAGCCGGGAGGCGCAGGCCCTCGAGCCCGGGAAGTACGTGGTCGTCCTCGAGCCGACCGCGGTGGGCAACCTGCTCGCCCTGATGGGCTTCGCCCTCAACGCCCGCGCGGCGGACGAGGGCCGCAGCTTCTTCAGCAAGCGCGGCGGCGGCACCAAGGTGGGCGAGAAGGTCGTGGACGAGCGCGTCATGCTCGCCTCGGATCCCGCGGACCCCGACCTGCTGCTGCGGCCATTCACCGGCGACGGGCTCCCCGCGGAGCGCGTCGTGTGGGTCGAGAACGGCGTGCTGAAGAACCTGGCGTACGATCGCTTCTGGGCCGACAAGAAGGGCGTGCCCCCCACGCCCTCGGCGCCCGGCCTGCGGCTCTCAGGGAGCACCGCGACCCAGGACGAGCTGATCGCGGGGGTCGAGCGCGGGCTCGTGGTCACGCGGTTCTGGTACATCCGGTCGGTGGACCCGCGCACGCTGCTCTTCACCGGCCTGACGCGCGACGGCGTGTTCCTGATCGAGCAGGGCAAGGTGACGCGGGCGGTGCGCAACTTCCGGTTCAACGAGAGCCCGATGGCGATGCTCAACAACGTCGTGGCCCTGGGCCGTCCCGAGCGGGTCGCGGCCGGCGAGGGGGGCGGGGGAGGGTTCGGCTTCGGGTCCGCGATGGTGGTGCCGCCCCTCGTGGTGCGGGATTTCACGTTCACGTCGGTGAGCGAGGCGGTGTGAGGCGCGACGTCACGGTGCTCGTGCTGGCGGGCCTGTGGGCCGGTGGCGTCGGCGCCCAGACGCAGGCCGAGGCCGAGCGGTTCCTCGATACGGCGGAGCGCGAGCTCCAGGGGCGGTCGCTCCCCGTGGCCCGGGCCGCGTGGGTCGCGGCCAACTTCATCACCGACGACACCGAAGCCCTGTCGGCGTACTTCCAGACCGACTTCAGCCTGGCCGTGCGCCGCCTCGCGACCGAGGCCGCGCGCTTCGACGGCGTGGCCCTGTCGCCGGCGCTGCGCCGCCGCTTGTTGCTCCTCAAGCTCTCGCTCTCCGCGCCGCCCCCCGCCGACTCCGCCCTCGCCGCCGAGCTGACCCGGCTCCAGGTCGGGATGGAAGCGGACTACGGGCGCGGCACGTACTGCCGTCCGGCCCGCTCCGGCTCGGGGCCGGAGTGCCTCCAGATCTCGACGATCGACTCGATCATGGCGACGAGCCGGGACCCGGCGGAGCTGCTCGACGTGTGGCGCGGCTGGCATCGCGTCGGGGCCCCGATGGCGCCGCGCTTCGCGCGTTTCGTCGAGCTGGCCAACCAGGGCGCCCGCACCCTGGGCTTCCCCGACGCTGGAGCCATGTGGCGGTCGGGTTATGACATGCCCGCCGACTCCTTCGCCGCCGAGATGGACCGGCTGTGGCTCCAGATGCGGCCGCTCTATCTCGCGCTGCACACCTACGTGCGGCGCAAGCTGTCGCAGCGCTACGGGCCGGCCGTCGTGCCCGCCGACGGGCCGATCCCGGCGCAGCTGCTCGGGAACCTCTGGGCGCAGAGCTGGGGCAACGTATTCCCGCTGGTCGCCCCGGCCCAGGCGACGCCGCTGTACGACCTCACGGCGATCCTGCGCGACCGCAAGGTCGATGCGCGCGAGATGGTGCGCATCGGCGAGCGCTTCTTCATGTCCTTGGGCTTCGACTCGCTGCCGCCCACGTTCTGGGAGCGGTCGCTCTTCACCAGGCCGCGCGACCGCGAGGTCGTGTGCCATGCCAGCGCCTGGGACCTGGACAGCCGCGACGACCTGCGGATCAAGATGTGCATCAGCCCGACGGCGGAGGACTTCGTCACCATCCACCACGAGCTGGGGCACAACGTCTACCAGCGCGCCTACAAGGATCAGCCATACCTCTATCAGAGTGGCGCCAGCGACGGGTTCCACGAAGCCATCGGCGATGCCCTCGCGCTCTCGATTACCCCGGCCTACCTGCGCCAGATCGGCTTGCTCGAGCGCGAGCCCGGCGCCGCGGCGGACACGATGCTGCTCTTGCAGACGGCGCTCGACAAGGTGGCGTTCCTGCCCTGGGGGCTGCTCGTGGACCGCTGGCGCTGGATGGTCTTCTCCGGGCAGGTCGCGCCCGCGGACTACAACCGGGCCTGGTGGGACCTGCGCACTCGCTACCAGCTCGTGGCGCCTCCCGACCAGCGCCCCGCGGACGCGTTCGATCCCGGCGCCAAGTATCACGTGCCCGCCAACGTGCCCTACTCGCGCTACTTCCTGGCGCGGGTGCTCCAGTTCCAGTTCTACCGCTCCATGTGCCGGGCGGCGGGCCACACGGGCCCGCTGCATCGCTGCTCGTTCTACGGCAGCCGGGAGGCCGGGCGGCGGCTCGACGCGATGCTGCGCCTCGGTGCGAGCCGGTCGTGGCCTGACGCGCTGGAGCAGCTCACCGGCAGCCGGCGCATGGACGGCGGGGCGCTGCTCGAGTACTTCGCGCCGCTCCAGGCCTGGCTCGACCGCCAGAACGCCGCGGCGCGCACGTCGCGCTAGGCCCGTTCACCACCCCACCAGCTTGACGTCGCACAACACGCCTTCCAGGTCGTTGAACTTCAGGCTCCTGGGCTCTGCCGGCAGCAGGGGCAGCACGATCTCGCTCTGCCGCCCGCGCACGTTGACGCGAAAGCGCCCCTGACGGTTCTCGCCCAGGTCCACCGTGACGGGGACGTACATCTGGAAGCCTTCGGCGACGTTTTCCTGCGACACCCGCAGCGTCACGCGATACTGACCGTTTTCGACCGCGTCGGCCTTCCAGGCCACCCGATAGGTCGGGATCTCGGTGCCGTACACCCACTGCTGGAAGAACCAGTCCATGCCGGTGCCGATGTGCTTCTCGACTGTGCGCTGGAAATCGGCGGTCGACGCCCGCCCGCCGCGATGGGTGCGGTAGAAGTCTTGCATCATCGCCGTAAACCGATCGTCCTTCGCCGTCCGCAGCTCGAGCATGAGAATGCGCAGCATGTGGAGCACCCACGCGCCCTTCTGGTAGACGAGGATCTGGTAACCGAGCTCGTCCTTGGAGCTCGAGGCTCGGTAGCCCAGCCAGATGGGGCTCGGCTCGTCCCGCTTGTCGAAGATGCTGGCCCGCCACCGGCGCAGGATGCCGAAGTACTTTTCACTGCCGCGGCGGGCGGCGTGGAGATACCAGAGCCCGGAGAAGTCGGAGAACCCCTCGCTCAGCCACTGGTCGTGGTAGGTGGCGAAGTCCACGGCGATGCCCCACCACTGATGGGCTACCTCGTGGGCCCGGAACACCTCGTCTTCACCCTGCTGGTCGGTCTGCTGGAACGTGGCCCAGGAGAGGTTCACGAGTCCCGGGAACGCTTCGCCGTGGAGGTAGGGGATCTCCGTGGCGTAGAACTGCGAGACCGACGCCGTGCCGTAGACCTGCTGGAAGAACTTGAGGCTCTGGAGCACGTCCGTGCCCACCGTCTCCTTCATCCTCCGCTGCTGGGAGAGTATCACCCCCTCCCGTCGGAGGCTGTTGGCGAGCTCCCGGTGCGCCTGCTCCGACACGAGCACAGTCACCGGGGGCGTTCCTTCCTCCTGGACCCGATGTTCTTCGAACAGTCCCAGATTGAACGAGGCGTTGCGAATCGGCTGGGCGGTGACCCAGCGTGTCGTCAGCACTCTCCCCGCCACCGTTGCCTCCGTGCGTTCCCCCACACTGGCGATGAGGTAGTGGCTCGGGCTGTGGAAGGTGATGTCGAAGGTCGCGTAGCTGCGGCCTTCGAGCGCGAGGGGATACCAGGCGATCGACGACTTGATGAAGAAGAAGTCCCCGTACCGGTCGATCAGGTCGCCGTGATAGTGGAGGGCGACCCACCGCGTCTCGCCGGCCTGGAGCCGGCGATCGAGCCTGATCCACAGCTGCTCCGCGTCTTTGCCCCGGAAGACCGTGGCGGGCGCGCCGTCCTCCCACCGTGCCGAGTCCACCCGAAGCTTGGAGAACAGATGGAACGCGACCCAGGGGCCGACCGGGGATCCGCCCGTGATGGTCACGCCCGCCGCGGCGTCGAACCCCAGGTCCCCACTGCCGGTTTGCGCGAGCCTGACGGTCATGCGGTAGTCCCGGATCGTCGCCGTCCCCTGACGCTCGGTCGTGGCTCCGAGCGGGGCGCTCCCCTGGCGCGGGAACCGACAGATCACCTCGGGCCGGTTGGTCCACGCGATGCGAGGCGCGCGCTTGCCCAGCGTGACCCCTTCGGTCTCGAAGGGATTCACCATGAACATGAGCGGGCCGCTCGCGGCCCGGTTGATGTGCGCGTAAAACAGGTCGCTCGCGTCCCCGTTCAGGAACGCCGCCATGAGGTCGGGGTCGAGCGTCTTGCTGTCGGGGTCGCCGAGAAACTCGAGGCTGCTCCGCACCACAGCGCGCAGATCGCCCGGGACCGTACCCGGGCCGAACGTCAGCTGCCGCTCGAGCTCGGCTAGCGTCGTGTCGGCGAAGAGCAGAACCAGCTCCGTGAACGGGGCGTCGAGCGTGGGGGTCTTCTCGAAGCGTGCCAGCCGGTCTTGCTCGATCCTGCCCGGCGGGGAGAAGGAGAACGTCCCCTCGCCGCTGAACACGACTCCCACCGTGCGGCCGCCCACCGTCGAAAGTCGGTACAGCGTCCCGCTCCGCAGGGTGAACCGCGCCACGTCCCGCGCCAGGACGAGGTTCGTGACTCGGGCGATGCCGTCCGAGCGGGGCTCGAGCGCCCGTACCTCGTCGTAGCGCTGCTCGTAAGAGGTCGCGGGCGTGGCTCCGGGCTCCTGCGGTGCTTGGCCCGGAAGCGCCGGCGGTGAGAGGACCAGGACGACGGCGACCCTGCGCGCGTGCATGTCCGAACATGCACCTCTGATGCAGGGATGGCCACGTCCGGGATTCACGGCGATCGACGCTGCGCCTCTCCGGAACGACAACGGGGCCGGCGTGTTGCCGGCCCCGTTCATCGCCCCGATGCAGACGCCCGCGTGGGTCGTTCTACCAGGGGTAGTTGCGGTCGAGCGGCAGCCGGCGATGGGGCTCGGCCCCCACGGCGTCCTCGTCCGCGCACCAGCAGTAGGCCCAGATCTTGGTGGGCCGCAGGGGCTGCTGCCCCGCGCGCAGGATGATCCCGAGGGGCTCGTCGTCCAGTACCAAGGGCAGGCTGGTCATTGGAAGCTCTCAGCTGTCAGCTTTCAGCCCTCAGCCCAGGCAAGGCCCCGGCCAGGGAAGCAGTGTCGTAAGCTGATTGCTGACAGCTGATTGCGGGTGGGCGGGGGGTTGGGGGGAGGCCGCAGTGATCAGTCCGACACGTTCAACGCTGTGTCGCGGCGACGCGGCTTCGTGGCGGTGAACCCGGTGCTGCGCCGGGCGTGCCCGGGCTCGATGTCCCAGCCGGCGTAGAGCGTCCGGAGCGAGTCCGGCGCCAGCGGAATGACGTCGAAAGCCGTCGGCGCCCCGAGCACGACATGCGCCCCGTGCGGTGGCGTGCGCTCCTGGAGGTCGCCGATCAGCGCCTGACGGTCCCGGCGCCGGGTCTGGGCCAGCGCCGCCGGGTCGACGAGCACGAGGCTGGGGAGCACGTCGGGGAGCCAGCCCCCGAACGTGACGACGAGGGCGTGGAAGCGCCCGGCGAGCTGCTCGGTGACGGCCCGCTGCTCGGCCGCCTCGACGACGCCGAGCACCTGGTCCACGAGCAGCAGCTCGGCGTCGTGCGCGGCGAGGAACAGCGCCGCCGGGAGCGCCCCGGCCCCGACCACGACCACCTGGTCCCCGGGCTCGAGCCGCCGGGCCCACGTCACGAGCGGGTGTCGCGCGTCGAGTCCCCAGTGCGTCGGCTCGCGTTGGGCGGCCCGGAGCGCGCGGTGGCGGTCACGCCAGCGGGCGAACGACGGCAGGCGCAGGCGCCGCGCGATCACTCGGTCCACGTGCTCCAGCAGCAGCACCTCGGTGAGCAGGTATTGCCCCTGAGCGCTCGCCTCGAGCTCCCGGATCGCCTCGTCGCCGATGGACATGAGGGCGGCGCGCGACACCGAGTTCTTGTATTCCTCGATGCGCTGGAGCAGAAACTCCTCGTAGTCCCGTCGCAGCGCGCGCGGCGGACGGTGCGGGGGGCGTGGGGCGGCGCCCTCGCGGGGTGGCGCGCTCAGCATGGCTCGACGTGCACGGTGACTTCGTCCAGCTGCAGGTCCTGCTTCAGGCGCTCCTCCACCCGGTCCGCGATGGCGTGCGCGTCTTCGACGTTCGCGGTACGGTCCACGGCGATCGTTACCTCGGCGTAGCGCGTCCGGGCGCCGCGGCCGCGCGAGCGGATGCCGTACGCGCGCTTGACGCCGCCCACCGCCTGGGCCGTGTCCTGGATGGCGCGCGTGGCGATGGCTTGCGCGTCCACCAGCACCGGGATGGTGCGGCTCAGGATCTGATAGGCCACGCGCACGATGAGCAGGGCGACGACGATCGCGACGACCGGGTCGGCCCAGTACCAGCCGTGGCGCGCGAAGAGCACGCCGACCAGCACGCCGATGGTGATGAAGACGTCCACCCGGGTGTGCGCGGCGTCGGCGATCAGCAGCTCGCTCGCCAGCTCCATCCCGCGGCGGTGCTCGTACCAGGCGACCACCACGTTGATCCCCAGCGTCGCGACCAGGACGGCGAGCCCGAGGTCGGTCAGCGCGATCGGTGTCGCGTCGCCCACCAGCTTCTGGACGGCGCTGCGCACCAGCTCGAAGCCCGTGATCGAGAGGAACATCACGATCGCGAGCGCGCCCACGGTCTCGAACTTCCCGTGGCCGTAGGGGTGGTCCTCGTCCGGCTCCTGGGCGGCGACCCGCACGACGATCAGGCCGAGCACGTTGTACAGCGAGTCCACCGAGGAGTGCAGCGCGTCGCCCAGTACGGCGAGGGAGTGCGACACGATGCCGACCACCAGCTTCGCGCCCACGACCGCGAGGTTGGCGACGAGCAGACCGGCGAGCACGCGGCGCACCGCGCGAGCGGTGCCGCGGGACTCGATGCCGGCGGGCGCCATGGGGTGCAAGGTTATGAGGCACGCAGGGTTAGTCAACGCCTCTTGCATATATTTAGACAATGAGCTAAATGTCTCGGTCATGCACGACTCGCTGTTCCGCGCGCTCGCGGACCCGACGCGGCGGCGCATCCTCGAGCTGCTCGCCGAGCGCGACCGCACGGCCGGGGAGATCGCCGAGCGCTTCCCGGTGGCGTTCGCGTCGATCTCGCATCATCTGGGCGTGCTGAAGGGCGCGGGCCTCGTCGCGGCGCAGCGGGAGGGGCAGCACATCCGCTACCGGCTCAATACCACGGTGTTTCAGGACGTCGCGCGCTATCTGATCACTCGATTCGCGGGAGGAACCGATGCGTAGCCGCTGGTTGGGTCTCGTGATGGCGGGGCTCGCCGTCGCCCTCTCGATCTGGGCCTACCCTCGCCTGCCCGAGCGGGTCGTGACGCACTGGAACGTGCACGGGCAACCCGACGGCTGGTCCCCGCGGCTCCTGGCCGTGGCGATCGCCCCGGTGGTCCTGGTCGCCCTGACCGGGCTGTTCGCGCTCCTGCCGCGCATCGATCCCCGGCGGGCGAACTACGAGAAGTTCCTCGACACCTACTGGCTCATCGCCAACGGTGTCCTCACGTTCATGGTCGGCGTCCACGCGCTGACGATCGCCAGTGGCCTGGGGATGGCGGTGCCGATCGAGCGCGTCGTGCCGCTCGGCGTTGGTGTGCTGCTGATCTTCCTCGGGAACTACCTCGCGCGGGTCGAGCCGAACTGGTTCGTCGGCATTCGCACCCCCTGGACGCTGTCGAGCGATACGGTGTGGCGGCGGACGCACCGGACCGGGGGGCCCGTGTTCGTCGTCGCCGGGGTCGTCGTCGCGGTGGCGGCGATCGCCCCGCGCGCCGCGGCGCTCCCCGTAATGGTCGTCGCCATCGCGGCCGCGAGCCTGATCCCGGTGGTGCAGTCCTACATCCTGTGGCGCCGAGAGCAACGCTGAGTCGCGGGAGCACAGCGCAGGGAGCAGTTCCTGACGGCGCACGCCGTGCTCGCGGCTCGCACCGCAAGGTACTGCTCCGTGCTCCCTGCTCCCCGCTTAGTCCGCCGCCCTCACCAGGGCCCCCTTCAGATAGCCCGTCTCCGGGATATTCACGATCTCGGGGTGATCCGACGCGGCGCCGACCAGGCGCACCAGCTCGAGCCGCCGGCCCGAATCCGCGGCGGCGGCGCCCAGCATGGCCAGAAACTGCTCGCGGTGCACGTGATAGGAGCACGAGCAGGTGAGCAGAATCCCGCCAGGGGCGAGCAGCCGCATGGCGCGCAGATTGATCTCCTTGTAGCCGCCGAGCGCCTTGGGGACGCTGGCCCTGTTTGGCGAACGCCGGCGGGTCGAGCACGATGGTGTCGAACCGCTCCCCGCGGCGCTCGAGCGCGCGCAGCTCGTCGAACGCGTTGGCCTCCCGCCACGTGATGTTGCCGAGACCGTTGAGCGCCGCGTTCTCGGCCGCGCGCGCCAGCGCGTCGGCGCTCGCGTCCACCGCCACCACCTCAGCGGCGCGGCGGGCGAGATGGAGTGCGAACGACCCGTGGTAGGTGAAGCAATCGAGGGCGCGGCCGCCGGGGCGCGTATGCGCGGCCGCGAGCACGCGATTGTCCCGCTGGTCGAGGAACGCTCCCGTCTTCTGGCCAGTCCATGGGGCCGCACGATAACGGATCCCGTGCTCGGCGACCTCGACGAGCTGGGGAACGGTCCCGGCGGCGAGGGCCACTTCGAGGGGCAACCCTTCGTGTCGCCGGATCGCGGTATCGTGGCGCAGCAGGATCCCCTCGGGCTGGAGCACCCCGGTGAGCGCCGCCACGACGTCGTGCCGGGCCCGCTCCAGTCCCGCCGAGAGGAGCTGGGCCACGAGGTAGGGGCCGTAGCGGTCCACGACGAGCGACGGCAGACTATCAGCCTCGCCGTGGACCACGCGCCAGGCCGTGGCGTCGATGCCGCTGCGCCGCGCGGCCGCCGCCCTGATCCGCGCGGTCCACCAGGCGGCGTCGATCGGGTCCGCCGTCGCGCTCACCAGCCGCAGCCGGATCTCGGAGCGCGGCGAGTACAGGGCCTGGCCCAGGAACCGGCCGCGGCGGTCGGCGACGGCCACGATCCCTGGCTCGCGACCCGGCGCCGCGAGCACGTCGGTCCGGTAGATCCACGGGTGCCCCGCGCGCCAACGCGCGGCTCCGCGATCGGACACGCGAGCGTCCCGACCGCCGGACCGCCCGACCGCCTGACCGCCCGATAGTTTTCTGCCCATGGCCCCCTCCCCCTCCCTCGCCGACCGGCTGCGCTTGATGGTGCTCACCGATGCCGCCCTGCTTCAGGGGCGGGACGCGGTGGACGTGTGCCGTCGCGCGGCGGCCGGCGGTGCGACCACGATCCAGGTCCGCCTCAAGGACGCCGCCCCGCGCGACGTGCTCACGCTCGCCCGGGCGCTCGTCGCCGCGCTGCCGGTGCCCGTACTGGTGAACGACCGGGTCGACGTCGCGCTCGCCGCGGGCGCGGCCGGCGCCCACCTCGGCCACGACGATCTGCCGCTCGACGCCGTCCGGCCCCACGTGCCAGCCGGCTTCCTGCTCGGCGTGTCGGTCGGCACCCCGATGGAGGCCGCGCGCGCACGCGCGTGGCATGCCGACTATTGGAGCGTCGGCCCCTGTTACGCCACCGCCACCAAGCCGGACGCCGGCCCCCCGCTCGCGCCCCCGGGCTTCGCCGCCCTGGCGCGGCTCGCCCCGGCGGCCACGCCCGTCATCGGCATCGGCGGCGTCACGGCGGCGAATGCCGCGGCGCTGGCGCGCGTGGGCGCGGCCGGCGTGGCCGTGATCGGCGCGGTGCTCGGCGCCCCTGACCCCGAGCAGGCGGCGCGGGAGATTCGGAGGCGGATGGGCGGATAGGCGGAGGGGCGGATGCGCGCACGTGCGCTCACGATCCGCCCCTCCGCCTATCCGCCGATCCGCCTGATTTGCCGGATCGCCGCCTGGTGCTCCGCGTACGTCACCGAGAAGACGTGCTTCCCGTCGGGTCGCGCCACGAAATACAGGAACGGCACCGGTGCCGGGAACAGCGCCGCCTCGAGGGCGGCCCGGCCGGGCTGGCTGATCGGACCCGGCGGCAGGCCGGGATGCAGGTACGTGTTGTAGGGCGAGCGGATCTGCAGATGACGCTCCAGCACGCGGCCCACGCGCCGCTGCAAGGCGTAGATGACCGTGGGGTCCGCCTGGAGCGCCATGCCGCGCCGCAGCCGGTTGTGGTAGACCGCCGCAATAAACGGGGCGTCGGGCTGGTAGCGCATCTCGGCCTGGACGATCGACGCGAGCGTGACGACCTGGTGCCGCGTCATGCCGAGCGTGTCGAGCCGCGCCTGCCACTCGGGCGACCAGTGCCCGGTAAAGGTCTGGGTCATCACGCGCACGAGATCGGTGGCGCCGATCCCGACGGGCAGCACGTAGGTGCTGGGAAACAGATATCCCTCGACCGATGGGGGCACGGGCGACGTCGTCGTGAGGCCCAGCTCGGCGAGGCGCTCGGGCTCGCGGGCGGCGGCGAGCACGGACTCCGCGGCCAGGCTGAGCTGGCGGCGCGCCAGCTCCGCCACTTCGACGAGCATCAGGCCCTCGGGCACGGTGAACCGCACCTCGGCGCCGCGGCCGCGCGCCAACGTGGTCACCAGCCGGCCCCACTCTTCGTCGCGCGGGAACGCGTACACGCCGCTCTTCAGCGAGCCGGGCAGGCCGCGCAGCCGGGCGAAGAGCTTGAAGGGGCCGGGATGACGCAGGACGCCCCGCGCAGCGAGGGTATCCACCGCCGCCTCGAACGACGCGCCCCGGGGGATGACGACGAGGACCGAGTCCGCGGTCCCGGACCCGCGATCGGGGGCCCCGCAGCCGGCCAGCCACGCAGTGAGGATGACGGCCGCGCGCCGGGCGACTCTCACTCCGTATCCTCCTCCGCCCTCCTCCGCCCTCCTGCGTCCTCCTCCGACCTCGCCCACCGCGCATCGAGGTAGCCCTGCAGCAGGATCGCCGCCGCCAGTCGGTCCACGTCGGCTTTACGGCCCCGCGTCGAGCCCCCCAGCGCGCGCACCGTGCGCAGCGCGCGCGCGGTCGTGAAGCGCTCATCCCACAGCTCGACCGGGACGGCAGCGCGACGCCCCAGCGCGGTCGCCAGCGCCCGGGCCTGCGCGGCCGGCTCACCTTCGCGGCCCTCGGCGTCGAGCGGCAGGCCGACGACGACGCCCACCGCGCCGTGGCGCGTGAGGTGCGCGAGCAGCTCGGTGAGGGGGGGGCGCTTGCCGCGACGGCGGGTCACGGTCGCCAGCGGCTGCGCCAGGGTCTGCGATGGATCGGAGAGGGCGAGGCCGATACGCCGCTCGCCCCAATCGACGCCCAGCAGCCGGCCGGAGGTCGGACAGCTCACCCCTGCGACATCGTCGAGAAGAACTCGGTGTTGGTCTTGGTGCGCTTCATCCGCTCGAGCAGGAACTCGATCGCTTCCACGGGCGGCATGTCGGCGAGGAAGTTGCGCAGCAGATAGACCTTGTTCAGCTCCTCCTTGGACAGCAGCAGCTCCTCCTTGCGGGTCGAGCTGCGCTGCACGTCGATGGCGGGATACACGCGCCGGTCGGCGATGCGCCGGTCGAGGATCACCTCCATGTTGCCGGTGCCTTTGAACTCCTCGAAGATCACCTCGTCCATGCGCGACCCCGTGTCGATCAGCGCCGTGGCGATGATCGTGAGCGACCCGCCGCCCTCGATGTTGCGCGCCGCGCCGAAGAACCGCTTCGGCTTCTGCAGCGCGTTGGCGTCCACGCCGCCCGAAAGAATCTTGCCCGAGTGGGGCACGACCACGTTGTGGGCCCGGCCGAGCCGCGTGATCGAGTCCAGCAGGATCACGACGTCCTTCCCGTGCTCCACCAGGCGCTTCGCCTTCTCGATCACCATGTCGGCCACCTGCACGTGCCGGTCGGCCGGCTCGTCGAACGTGGAGGAGATCACCTCGGCCTCCTTCACGTTCTCTTCCATGTCGGTCACCTCTTCGGGCCGCTCGTCGATCAGCAGCACGATGAGGTAAACTTCGGGATGGTTCTCGATGATGGAGTTGGCGAGCTTCTGCATCAGGATCGTCTTGCCGGCCTTGGGCGGCGAGACGATCAGGCCGCGCTGGCCCTTACCGATGGGGCAGAGGATGTCCATCACCCGCATCGACAGGTCGCCGTCGGCACGCTCCAGCTTGATGCGCTGCTCGGGGTAGCGCGGCCGCAGGTTGTCGAACGCGACCCGGTGCTTCGCCTTCTCGGGCTCGTCCCCGTTGACGACCTCGACCTTGAGCAGCGCCAGGTAGCGCTCGCCTTCCTTGGGCGGCCGCACCTGCCCCATGATCGTGTCGCCCGTGCGCAGGTCGAACCGCTTGATCTGGCTCGGCGAGACGTAGATGTCGTCGGGACCGTAGAGATAGTTCCAGTCGGGGCTGCGCAGGAACCCGTAGCCTTCGGGCAGGATCTCCAGCACGCCTTCGCCGCGCAGCACCGTGTCGGTGTCCAGCAGCGACTGCTCGATGCGGAAGATGAGGTCTTGCTTGCGGAGCCCCGAGTAGTTTTGGATGTTGAGGCTCTCCGCCATCGCGTGCAGCTCCGCGACGGACTTACGCTTCAGTTCTGTGATGTCCACGTGGTACCGACTCCGTTGCCTACGGCTGGTGGGGACCCCGTACCGGGGGTGGGGCTGGGTGAACGCGTGCTGGAACTTGGGAATGTGGCGGTGTGCGACACAGATAGTAGGCTTCGACCTCCCTGTCGTCAAGAGCGGCCGTGGAGCTGAGCCGCTTTCTCCTCGCCTGGCGCACCCTCCGGCTGCGCGACCGTGAAGTCGTTGATGCGCTTGTAGATCCGGCGCATGGCGGCACCGCCCCGGCGCCCGCCCGGCCCTCCCCCGAGCTCGCACAGGCGCTGCGGTCGTGGCCCGGCCGCTGGTACTGGTGTGACGAGCCCGGGGGACGGCACCTCCTGCTCACGCGGCACCCCGGACCCGGGCCCCGGGAACGCTGGCTCGTGCACGCCGGGCTGCTCCTCGCCACCCTGGGCACGACCACCTGGGCGGGCGCCGTTCTGGCGGGCGCCCTGCCTGAGGGCGCTGGCATCGCCATCCTGGCCGACGCCATTCGCCGCGCCGCCGAGACCCTGGCGCCCGGGCTCGCGTTCTCCGTACCGCTGCTCGGGATCCTGCTGGCCCACGAGCTGGGCCACTATCTCACGGCGCGCCGGTACGGCCTCGACGTGTCGCCGCCGTACTTCATTCCGGTGCCACTCGTGGCCACCTGGATCGGCACGATGGGCGCGTTCATCCGCCTGCGCACCGTGCTCACCGACCGCCGCCAGCTCTGGGATGTCGCGGCGCTGGGGCCCGTCGCCGGGTTCGTCGTCACCCTTCCCGCCCTGATCGCGGGCCTGCTGTTGAGCGAGCCCCTGCCCGAGGGGTCCGGGTGGAGCGGCATGATCGTGCGCTTCGGCTCCACCGTGATCCCGCTGGGTGATTCGGTGATCACCCTCGCGCTTCGCGACCTCACGGGTCATTCCGCGACGGTGCTGCTCCACCCGCTCGCGTTTGCAGGCTGGGTCGGCGCGTTCGTCACCATGCTCAACCTCGTGCCCCTCGGCCAGCTGGATGGCGGGCACCTGCTGTTCGCCGTCACGCCGCGCTGGCACCGCCGCACGGGCCTCGCCGTTTGGGCCGCACTGATGGTGTTGGGATGGCGCTACTGGCAGGGCTGGTTGCTGTGGGGGTTTCTCGTATTCGTGCTGTCGCGCGGCCAGCTCGCGCACCCGCCGCTGCTCGATTCCTATCGCGACCTCGATGCCGCGCGTCGGCGCAGCGCCTGGGGACTGCTGCTGCTGTTCGTCCTGACATTCACGCCGGCGCCGTTCCGTATTTGACGGGAAACGGGACGCGGGAAACGGGAAACGTCCGCCGCCACGTTTCCCCTTTCCCGTTTCCCGATCTATTGCGTAAGTGACCAAGACGTATATCTTTATCCAAACCAGCCCGAACGGCTCGGCATGCCCGCACAACCGGCACGGTCCGGTGGCGCCGCCAACGACGCGGCCGTCCAAGCGCTTCTCCCCATCCGATACAACGGACAAGACATTCCCGTCCGCCTGCTCGTGCGTCGGCCCGAGGACGGGACCTGGCGCGGGCGGGTGCTGTTCGGCGAGCCCGACACGGAAACCGAGCGCACGACCGCCGAGATCTTCTGCGCCGCCTCCGAAGAGGATCTCTGGCAGTCGGTGCGTGATCTGCGCGAGCACCACCTGCGTGATCTGTACCGGTCGCTGATCTAGGCGCCGGGCCTCCCCCCGCCTGGCGACCATGACGTGACCCAGGTCCTTGCCCCCGGCGGCCGGGTCTTATCCTTTTAGCGGACGGTCACTTCGCCCTTGCAGGCCCCGGTCTGCGGGGCATCTTAAGGACACACTCTCGGCAGGTTCTCATGCGGGTCGCTCAGCTTCGTCTCACGATGGCCGTTGCCCTGGCGGGCGCGGCGTGCGCCCGCGGTGGGGCGCCGGCCCCGGTCTCGGCGGCCGACGTGGCCGCCCTCGAGGCACGGCGCGCGGCGCGACCCGACGATCCCGATCTCAACCTCAGGCTGGCCCGGGCCTACTACGGCACGAAGCGCTGGGCCGACGCGCGGGCGGCCCTGGGAACGGTCTTGCGGGCCCGCCCGGGTGACGGCGAGGCGCAGGCGTATCTCGCCCTGACCTACGAGGAGCTCGCGCACTTCGACTCGGCGCGGGCCGTCTACGCCGGTCTCGCCGCCACGAAGCAAAGCGACGACGTCGAGCGCCTGATCCGCGGGCGCGTGGTGCTGCTCGAGCGGCGCGCGCTCCAGGCCGCCGCGCGCCAGGCCCTGGCGCGTGAGGCGCAGCTGGCCGCCACACCGCCCGATCCGAACACCGTCGCCGTGATGCCGTTCCGCTACACCGGCCGCGACTCGACCCTCCGCCCGCTCGAGCGCGGGCTGGCGGCGCTGGTGGTGACCGACCTCTCGCGGATCGGGCGGCTGCGGCTCGTCGAGCGCGAGCGGCTCCAGGCACTGCTCGACGAGCTGCAGCTCGCGGCCGCGGGCCGCGTGGATCCCGCCAGCGGGGCGCGGTCCGGCCGCCTCATGGGTGCCGGGCAGGTGGTGCAGGGCCAGTTCCGCGAAGTCCCGACCGCCAACTTCCGGATCGATGCGACGGCGGTGCGTGCCAACGACGGCGGAGTCGCGGCCACGGGCTCGAGCTCCGATCAGCTGCGTCAGTTGTTCGACATCGAAAAGGCGGTGGTGCTCCAGTTGGTGCAGCGCATGGGGATCACGCTCACGCCGGCCGAGCGGCTGGCGATCGAGGAGCGGCCGACGCGCGATGTCCAGGCGTTCCTGCTGTACAGCCGGGGTCTCGAGGCGCGCGACCGCGGGGACTTCGCCGGGGCGGCCCAGGCGTTCCAGGCCGCGGTCAGGCGCGATCCCGGCTTCCAGGCCGCCGCCCAGCAGGCGACGGCGAGCGAGGCGGCGGTCAGCGCCGCCGCGGCGCCGGCGACCGCCCTGGCCACCGACGTCCGCGGCACCGGAACCACAACCGCGGATGCCGGGTCGACGGCTCCCGCCGGGGGGCGGGGGGCGGGCGACGAGGCTGGCACGACCCTGCGCACGGCCATGGACGGCGCCGTGCCGTCGGGGGTGAGCCAGCTGGACGCGACGACGCGCTCGACCACGACGGAGCCCACGACGGCCCCCAACCGGCTGAGCGAGGCCGCCGGCAACGACGGTCCGACGCGGGCGGTGCCCAGGGGGAGCCTCACGATCATCATCCGCAAGCCGTGACGCTCCCACGCCCTACGCTCTCCCTGGTTGTCCTGGCCGCCGCCACCGGCGGGGCCGATCGCGCGGCCGCCCAGGATGCCCTGTACCAGCGCGCCACCGCGCTGTCCGGCTGGGAGCTGCGGGCCTACCGGTTCGACGGCACCCTGCCCAACGAGGCCGTCACTCAGTGGTCCGTGCCCGCGGTCGTCGTCGTGCCCGTGGGGCGGCGCCTCTCCCTGGATCTCACGACCTACTTCGCCCACTCCAGCCTCGAGACCTCGGGCGGGCCGACGATCGACGCCAGCGGGTTCACCGACACCCAGCTGCGCGCGGTGTACACGCTGGCCCGGGATCGGGCCGCCGCCTCGCTCGCGCTCAACCTGCCGACGGGCAGCGCGTCGCTCTCCGACGATGAGTTTCAGGTGTCCGGCTCGGTCGCTTCGAACTTCCTGTCGTTCCCCGTCTCGAATTTCGGCACGGCGTTCGGCGTGACGGGCGGCATGGCCTACGCGCAGGCGCTCGATGGCTGGAACCTCGGGCTGTCGGGAAGCGTGCGCTATCTCGGCTCCTACGAGCCGTTCATCGGAGACACGGCCGTCTATGAGCCGGGCCTCGAGTACCGGGTTCGCGGTGCGGCCGACCGGTTGCTGGGTGATCGGTCGCGCCTGTTCGTCGGCCTGACCCTCAGCACCTTCTCGACCGACCAGCTGTCGGGCTCGGCGGCCCTCGCTTCGGGCTCCTACCAGCCGGGCACGCGGCTGATCGGCGCGCTCGGCTTCTCGCGCGTCCTCGGCCGGTCGACCCTGTCGCTGACGCTGTGGGATTTCTACCGTAGCGCCGGTGAGTCGGACACTTCGGCCGCGCCCGACAGCAAGGAGAACATCCTCAACCTCGAGCTACGCCTGGCGCTGCCCACGGGGCGCGTCGAGCTCGAGCCGATGCTCGCCTACCGCCAGTGGAACCCGGCGGACTATCTCGGCGGCCGGCTCTACTCCGCGGCGGTGGCGGTGCGAGCCGGCCTTGGCGAGCGGTTCTCCGCCCGCCTCGGCGGGCGATTCGACGACGGGTGGATCACCGACCGGCTCACCGGGAGCGCCGACGTCCGCGGGTTCGGCGCCTCCCTGTTCCTCCGCTACCAGTAATGACCCGCCGCGCCCGACCGCTCGCGCGGATCGCGATCGTCGCGCTCGCCGTCGCGACCTGCACCGATCGCGACCCGCTGGCGCCGCCGCGCCCCGGGTTCGCCGTGCTCGACGTGTCGAGCTGGATCGTCGCCGCGCCGGGCGATCCGCCCGTGCCTGCGGACACGCTCCAGGTCATCCTGCAGCGTCCCGGCGACGATCTCCCGGCGGTCGACACGGTCATCCGGCTCGCCGCCGCCGGCGGCGACTCCGTGGTCGTGAACCTCCAGGTGACCCTGCGGGAGACGTCGGAGGACTTCCTGCTCACCGTGCTCGCGCGCGGCGCGGGCACCGTGTGGTATCAGGCCTCCGGCACGGTCAGGATCACGGCGGGCCAGACGGCCCGGGCAGACCTCCTCGCGACCTATGTCGGGCCCGGCTTCAACGCGGCGCGGGTGGCCGTGCTGCCGGTGGACACGACCGCGTACGGCGGCGCGGGCTTCACGCTGCGGGCCGTGGTGTACGACTCGTTCGACATACCGATCCCGGGCGTCCCCGTGGGCTACCGCGCCGCCGATCCCGCGCGCGCCAGCGTCGTCCAGGCGGGCCTCGCGACCGCGACGTTCACCGGCGCCGTGCCGCTGCGCGACAGCGTGTTCGTGGTCGCCGAGACCCCTACCCACTTGCTCGATTCGACGTGGGTGCACATCCTGCCGCCCGCCGCGCAGCTCCAGAAGGTGTCGGGCGACGCGCAAACCGGCGTCGTCGGCAACCCGTTGGCGCTTCCTCTGGTCGTGCGCGTGCTCGACGGCCTGGGCGGGGCGTTCGCCGGTCGTCTCGTGACCTGGAGCGTGACCACGGGCAGCGGCACCCTCTCGGCTGCCAGCACCCCCAGTGACTCCGCCGGGTTCGCGTCCGTCACGTTCACGCCGACCTCGCTCGGCTCCGTCGCGGTCCGGGCCGACGCCGGCGGCCTCGCCGGGTCGCCCGCCACGTTCACCGCCACGACCGGGGCCGGGGTCGTGCGCCAGGTCGTGCTCGATCGCGTGATCGACACCATTCCGCGCGGCGCCGCGCTGCAATACAACGCCACGCTCAAGGACTCGGCCGGCAATACGGTGAGCGGGACGGTTTCGTGGAGCTCCACCGCACCGCTCGTCGCGGGCGTCAGCGGCACCGGTCTGGCGACCACGCTGGGCGGCGGCGTCACCAGCATCATCGCCTCCTCGGGTGGCTTCGCCGACACGGCGGCGCTCTTCGTCGCGGCCATCGCGAGCATCGTGGTCAGCCCCGCCGACACCGTAATCACGGCCGTCGGGGACTCCCTGCTCCTCGCCACGCAGGCACTCGACAACTTCGGGCGTCCGCGCGCGGGGCTCGATACCGTGCGCTTCTTCTCGGCTACGCCGTCGATCGCGACCGTCAACCCCGTCACCGGCCGCGCGCGCCTCACGGGGGCCGGGAACGCCGTCGTCGTCGCGCGGGACTCGGTCACCGGCGTCCAGGGCACCGCGACCCTGCGCGTCAACCAGGTCACCTTCGGGGTCGACAACCTTCCGGCCGACAGCGTGGTCGTGGGCGTCGGCGGGCAGGCGCAGATCACCGCCCGGGCGCTCGATCGCAACGGCTACGTGATCGCGGGCAAGACCTTCGGCTGGGCCACCCGCAACCCCGGGATCGCCACCGTCAACGCGACCGGTGCGGTCACCGGCGTGGCGCTCGGCGCCACCTACGCCGTCGATTCCGTGGACGGCTTCAAGGATTCGACCCGGGTCGCTGTCGTCGCCGCGCCGCCCGCGGTGCTCCAGTGGGGCTTCGATTCGACCGCCGTCGGCGCCGGGTCGAGCGCGTCCGTCGCCCTGTCGGTGACGCAGCCGCCGGCCTCGGCGCTGAACGTGACCATCACGTCGAGCGACACCACCATCGCGAAGCCGGCGTCGTCCTCGACGACGATCGCGGCCGCCACCTCGGGCACCTCGGTGAGCATCCTCGGGCTGCGCCCCGGCACCGTCGTGCTCACGGCGAGTGGCTCCGGTTACCAGTCTGACAGCATGACCGTCGCGGTCGTGTCCACCCTGGAGTTTCGGGAAATCGCGAGCCCCTGCTGCCGCGCGTTCAACTTCTTCGTCAACCAGAACGAGACCCGCCAGGCACAGGTATGGCTCTCCGATCCCGCCCCCGCGGGCGGGCTCGGCGTGACGTTCGAGTACCGGGGCGGCCAGGCGGTCGTGACCCCGTCGCCCGCCTTCATTCCCCAGGGGCAGCTCACCGTCAACGTCACGATCCGGGGCGTCTCGCCGGGGCGGGACAGCGTGGTGCCGGCCGCCGGCGGGTACACGGGTCGCTTCGCCTACGTGGACGTCGCGCCGGCGAGCCTGCTCCTCGCGGTGTTCCCGTCCACGGTGGGGGTGGGCCAGCTGCTCGGGCCGTACGTGCAGATCCCCTACGGGATGGATCATCCGCTCGCGGTCGGACTCGCCTCGGCACGTGGCCGCGTGGGCGTCGTGCCCAACCCCGTGACGATCCCGCCGGGAGTGAACTACCAGTACTTCGACTTCGGCGGGCTCGGGCCCGGCGCCGATACCGTCACGGCCGTCGCACCGGGATGGGCGCCCGACACCGTCGCGCTGGTGGTCACGACGCCACGCCTCTTCCTGAGTGCGCCACCCTCGATCGTGGCCGGCGGGCCGAACGCCCTGGTGTCCATCACGCCGAGCGACTCGACCGGGTACAACCACCCCGTCGCGAGCCCGCTGGCGGTGACGCTGACCTCGCGCCGGCCGACCGTCGTGGCGATCGATACGGCGACGCTCACCGTACCGCCGCGTCAGGGCTACGTACAGCGCTACGCCTTGCGCCCGCTCTCCGGCGGCGGGGGCGACTCCGCATACATCGTGGCTACGGCACCCGGCCATCCCGCCGAGTCGATCCTGGTCCACGTTACGGGGCCAGCGCTGCAGCTCGTGCTGAGCTACCCGCAACAGGTCGGGATCGGCACGCGGTACGTGGGCGCGGGGTATGTCGCGATTCCGTTCCCGCGGCCCGATACGGTGCGCGTGGGCTTCACGCACACGCGTCGCGGCATCGTCTCCGGCCCGGATTCCGTGCTCATGTTGCCGGGGACGACGTTCACGTCGTTCGATATCGCCGGCGACTCGCTCGGCAGCGATACGATCAGCGTGACCGCGCCGGGCTACAGCCCCGCGCCGCCCCAGGAGTTCCGGGTCGTGCCGATCCAGGTGGCCCCGTACACCTATCCGGGCACGCTGTACACCATCTCACGCCCGCAGGCCGTGACGGCGTACGTGCGCGACGCCGTGTCGCCGTTCTACTCGCACCCGCTCGTGGCGCCGCTGCGCGTGGACCTGGTCTCGACCGACCCCGCCGTGTTCCAGCTCGATTCCGCCCAGGTCACGATCCCGCCGGGCCAGTACATCAGCAACGTGGACACGCTCCGGGTCGTCGCACCCGGGACCGCGCGCATTCGCGCTACGGCCCCCGGCGCGGCCGCCGATTCGTCGAATCCCGTCACCGTCAATCCGACGGCCCTCACCATGTCCCTCAACAGCCCGCAGGGGGCGGGTCGGCGCCTGCGGCTCGACGGCAACTACGTGTATCTGCCAGACGTGGCCCCGGACACCGTGCGCGTGGCGCTCGCAGGGCGCAACGCCGCGGTCGCCACCGTGCAGCCCGATACCGTGATCATCCCGAAGGGGCAGAGCACGAGCCAGCCGTTCCGCGTCGTCGCGAACGATTCGATCGGCGTGGACACGATCAGCGCAATGCATGCGCTCTACACCACCGCGACGGCCGTCTTCACGGCCCGGCCCGCCCAGCTCGACGTCTCCGACGTCTTCAGCGCGCCGCAGACCACGGATCCGCCGGTCACGATCTACGTCTACCTGCGGGAGAGCGGGTTCGGGTACCTCCAGAACGCCGCGACCCCCGCCATCGTCACGGTGACCTCCAGCGACAGCACCGTCGCCCGGATCGACTCCGCCCTCACCGTGATCCGCGGTGACTCCGCCCTCGTACAGGCGGGCACGGGGATCTACTATGCAACCGTGCGCGTCCGGTTCGTCGGCCCCGGCTCGGCCCGGATCCGGGTGTCCGCGACCGGCTTCCGGCGCGACTCGACCAACGCGTTTACCGTGACGGGCCCGGTACTCACCTTTGGGTACACAACCGTCACCGCCGGACGGAACCAGGTGTTCCAGTTCCAGTACGTGTCCGTCCAGAACGCGCCGGCGAGCGACCTGGTCGTGCGGCTCGCCCGCAGCGACAGCCTCCAGCTCCCGGCGAACCAGATCTTCGGGCTCGCCCCCCAGGACTCGGTCGTGATTCCCACGGGACAGACCTATGCGTACTTCGATGTGATCGGGAAGAATGCCGGGGCCGCAAACCTGATCGCGCGGGCCACCGGGTACTCCGATGCCGTCGCCAGCGTTTCCGTAGGCCAGCCACAGCTCGACGTGCCGCCTCTGGTCACGCGGTACGTGGGGCAGCAGCCGTCGCTTGAGTACGTGTACACCCGGGACCACACGGGGAACTACCGCGTCGTCGCCACGCCCCTCGTCGTAACGCTCACCTCGAGCGACCCGACCGTCGTCCAGGCGGATTCCGCGACCCTGACCATCCCGTCGCCCGAGGGATACGCCGCCTCCGGAATCCGTGGGCTGAAGCAGGGCACGGCGGACATCGTGTTCACCGCTCCTGACTACCGGCCCGACACGATGACGGTCACGGTGGACACGGCGACCCTGTCGCTCTTCAACCCTCCCAACGGGCTGGGCCCCCGCCAGCTCTCGGAGTTCGACCTCTACGTGGCGCTGCCCTACAACACGGCCGCCGCGCTGGTCGTGAATCTCAACTCATCCAACCCGGGCGTGCTGACCGTGCCCAGCTCGGTGACGATCCCGGCAGGCAACTCCTTCGCCTATATCCCCGTGACCGGCGTGGCCCTGGGCAACGCCACGGTATCCGCCACCGCGCCCGCAACGCTGGCCGCCGATCCGGTCAACGTCACGATCGGTCAGCCTAGGCTCGCCGTGAGCGTCGCGTCCACGGGCGGCGCCGGCGTTCCGCGCAGCCTCACCGTCTTCGCCCAGGACGCCAACGGCATCACGCGCAAGGTCACGGCGCCGCTCACCGTCACGCTCTCGTCGAGCGGCCCGGCCACCGCCGCGTTCGGCGCGAACCCGATCACGATCGCCGTCAACGCCTCGTCGGCCGGCACAACCGTGACCCTCCCGGCCGCGGGCAGCTACACCCTCACCGCGACGGCTCCGGGCTATAACGCGGGGAATGCCAGCGCGGGGGCAACGGCGGCGGCGGCGCTGACACTGGCGCGCTGAACCCCGAGGGAGCACGGAGCAGGGCGCAGGACCCCGCGGTGCGGTGCTCGCGTGTCACCGGAGGGTACTGCTCCCCGCTCCCTGCTCCCTCGAGAACCGCGACCCGTTCCAGAGGTAGAGGGCCAGCAGTACGGCGGTCGCCCCGCTCACGCCGTACTTCACCGCCGCCGGCGCATCGCTCGCCGACAGCAGCCCTTCGATCGTACCCGCCACCAGCAGCAGCGTCACCACCGCGCCGATCATCTGCGCGGCGATGCGGCCCTCCACCACGATCGCGTCCCGCCGCGTCAGATCGCCCGGCGCGATGATCGCCCGCGCGATGCGAAACCCCGCACCCGCCGAGATGAAGATCGCCACGAGCTCCAGCACGCCGTGCCCTACCACGAACGTCGTGAGGTAGGGCAGGGCGCCCGCGTTGGCGAAGATCCCGAACCCCATCCCGATCGCCAGGCCGTTGTACAGCAACGCCGCCACCGTGAGCGTGCCCGCCAGGATCCCGCCCGCGAACACGAGGAACGAAACCCGCACGTTGTTGCTGATAATGAACGCCGCCAGGACCGGCCGCTCCTCCGCCTCCGTCTCGGCGTACCCGATGCCGCGCGCCTGGCGCTCCGCCGCCTGCGCGGCGCGGCCCACCATCATCGGCAGCACGTCCTCGCCGAGCTGCGGCCGCTCGCGCACCACGGTGTAGCCGATGCCGGCGGGGACGAAGAACAGCAGCGCGCCCGCCAGTACGTAGCGCCACGAGCGCGCCACGGCGGCCGGGAAGTCGCGCAACACGTAGCGGCCGACGGGCGTCCGGCTCGTGCCGCGGGCGCGGTACAGGGCGTTGTGGCCCGCGCTCACGAGGCGCTCGAGGTATTCGATCACCCGGGGATCCACGCCGTAGGTGCGGGCGCGGGCGAGGTCGGCCGCCGCTTCGCGGTAGCGGGCGGCGAAGGCCGGGATCTCACCGGGCGGCAGCGCGCCGACCCCCGCCCGCTCGACCCGCCGCGCCACCGCCGCGTACTCCTCCCAGGCGCCGCGCTTGCGCGCCACCAGCCGCTCGGCGGTCACCGTGGTCCGGCCCGCCGCGCCGCGGCGCGCGCGCACCGCGAACCGGCTGCGGCGGCGCGACTGCTCCTCGGCGAACACGGCGACCAGGTAGACCTGGGGATCGTCCACGCGGCGCGGCACCCGCGCCTCCAGCCGCCGCGCCAGCTCCCGGGTCATCCGCTCCCGCACGACCGGGTCCAGCGCGTCGAGCCGCGCCAGGAAGCGGTCCAGCAGCTGGAACTCGGCGTCCGTCAGCTCGGGCGGGCCGGCCTCCAGCGGTTCTTCGGTCTCAGGCGCGGGCACGCCCAGCGTCCAGTCGGTCGGCCGGTCGCGCACCACGATGGTGCCGGCCGCGATGTCGCCCAGCCGCTTGTTGCTGGGGTGCAGGGCGATCATCGCGAGGGCCGGCACCACGGGCGCCAGCGGGAAGAAGCAGTCGGCGAGGCGGGTCAGGTTCCGGACCACGGCGGCCGTCGCGGTCAGCGGCCGGCCCGTGTCCATTACGACGCGGATGCCCAGCGCCTGCTTGCCCGGCGTTCGCCCGCCGTTCAGCGCCTCGAACAGGGTGAAGTAGCCGAGCACCAGGAAGCTGACGACGAGGATGGCGAGCGCCAGCGCCCAGGATCCCAGCACGCCGAGGATGCCGCCCGCCATCGTGCCCAACAGGCCGAGCAGGATGCCCAGGCCGAGCATCCCCACGAAGAGCAGCGTGAGGTCCAGGAACACGGCGGCCCCCCGCGAGCCGGCGCCGGCCAGCTCGAGGTAAACGGCCACGTGCTCCGGCGTCTCGATGCCGTGCTGGCGGCGGAAATCTTGCGGTCCCGGCGGGACTCGCGCCTGCGGCGCCACGTCCTATCTTATCGCCAACCGCGACGCGGAGCGAGGCCATGGCGGACCTGCGACCGATGAACTTCGGCGAGGTGCTCGACGCCTCGCTGTCGATCTTCCGCCGCCATTTCGGGCTGTTTCTGCATTTGAGCGTCGTGGTAATGGGCATCCCCATGGCGGTCTTCGTGTATATCACCACCCGCTTCGAGGCCGACTTCCTGGTTCGGCCCATCGCGACCATGGTCACGCTCGTGCCCGTCCTGCTCGTCTATTACCTCGCGAGCCTGGTGCTGACGGCATCCACCGTGCGCGTGATCTCGGACTCCTACCTCGGGCGCGAGCCGCGCTTCGGTCCCGCCATCGGGTTCGGCCTGGGGCGGATCTGGGCGCTCTTTCTCGTCGGGCTCGGCAAGAGCGTGCTGCTGGGGCTCATCCTGGTCGGCGTGGGCATCGTGGCGGCGATCCTCATCCCCCTTGCCCGGTCGGCGCCGGTGGTCGGCGCGTTGGGCGGCGTGGTGCTCGTTTGCGGCGGCCTGTGGTTCGTGACCTACGTGGCCTGCGGCTACGGCGTCACCACCCCCGTCGTCGTGCTCGAGGATCTGCCCAGTGCGTTCGACGCGTTCGGGCGCTCCTGGGAGCTGACGCGCGGCTCGAAGCTCCGGGTCCTGGGGTTTGCCTTCGTGTCGTTCCTGCTGTTCAACAGCATCCCCGGCCTCGTGCTCCAGGCGATCGCGACCGCGATCCAGGAGCAGTCGCCGGCGATCGGCCTGCTGGCCATGATCGTCGCTCAGGCGGTCCCGATGCTTCTGCTGCCGATCATCTCGTGCGTATTCACGCTGATGTACTATGACCTGCGCGTGCGGCGCGAGGCGTTCGACCTCCAGATCCTGGGCCAGCAGCTGGGGATCGCCTGATCGGGGCGTGGCAGGGGGGGGGCGCGCCGGCGGATTCGCTGCGCCGCGCCCTCGACGAGGTGTTCGCGCGGCCGGAGTACCGCTGGGTCGAGGGCCGCCATCCGCTGGAGTGGCTCGCCGCGCTGTGGCGCCGGCTCGGCGACTGGCTGGACACGCTCCAGGTGACCCATCCCGCCTGGCACACGGCCCTGCTCGTCGTGCTGATCGCCGTGCTGGCCGGTCTGCTCGTGCACATCGGGTGGATCGTGTGGCGGGTGACGCGCCCCACGCTGCGGGCGTCCATCCGCCCCGTCGCGCCCGGCGCCCCGGTGCTCGGCGCGCGGGCGCATCTTGAGCAGGCGGATGCCCTCGCGCGCGACGGGCGCTACGTGGAGGCCCTGGCCCACCGCTTCCTGGCCGTCGTCCTCCAGCTCGAGGAGGCGCGGGCCGTCACCTATCACCCCGCCAAGACGCCCGCCGAGTACGTCGCGGAAGCCCGGCTCGACTCCGGCGGCCGCGCCTCGCTCGCGGCCCTCGTCGCGCGCCTCTACCGCCACGTCTTCGGCGCCGCGCCGTGCGACGCCGCCGGCTATCGCGACTTCGGCCTCGCGGCCGGGGAGGTGGTGCGCCACGTCGTTCCGGGCTGAGATCGCGCTCGCGCTGGCGCTCGCGGCGGCGCTCGGCCTCGCGCTCGTCGCCGGGCGGCGGCCCGCCACGACACCGGCCCTCGATACACGCGCCTCGACGCTCGTCAGCGGCCCGCGCGGCGCCCGCGCTGTCTACGACGTGCTCGCGCAGCTGGGCCGGCCGCAGGCACGCCGGCGCCGTCCCGTGCTCGACCTCGGCGACGATCCGCGCGCCGGCGCCGCGCTCCTGGTCGTGCTCGACCCGCCCCAGGCGCTCGATCCCGCGGAGCTCGACGCCGTTGTCGGGTTCGTCGAGCGGGGCGGCGCCGTGCTCGCCGCCGGGGCGGGCGGCGGCATCACGCCGTGCGCCGGCTGGCGCACCGAGCGCGCCGCACCGCGCTGGGGCGACAGCGTCGCGGTGGTTGCGCCGCCGCCCGCCCGGCGTCTCCCGCGCACGCGGCACGTCCTCGCGCCGCGCGGCAGCGATACCACCGATGTCGGTGACCGGCGGCGCCTCGAGCGCCGCGGGAGCGCGGGCAGCGCCAGCCGTTGCGCGCGCCTCGTCGCGAGTGCCGCGGACACCGTGCTGCATCTCGCGGACGGCCGTCCCGTCATCCTGCGCCTGCGCTACGCCGGCGGCGGCCGGGCGATCCTCGTGGCGGACGCCGTATACTTTGCGAACCGTGCCTGGCGCGACACCGATGCCGCCTTCGCTGTGTTGCCCTTGCTGACCTCGGGCGCACTGACC